>Ga0181588_10000009_pt1 | contig 141243 bp, 132 predicted proteins | sample 071ome_26_FD_148607 | JGI IMG/M metagenome (GOLD analysis project Ga0181588, IMG submission 148607) | Coastal salt marsh microbial communities from the Groves Creek Marsh, Skidaway Island, Georgia - 071409BT metaG (spades assembly) | ecosystem: Environmental > Aquatic > Marine > Intertidal...
ATGACCATTTGAAATCCATGCCCCCGATTCCGTATGGCCGATACCTGTACATATTATTTGTGCAAAATATTAATACATTTTTTCCACCTCTTCGCCCCACCTAGGACAGTCTAGCTGCAAAACCAAGACGCCCGCGTGCAACGGGCGCCAAAGCGTGAAGATGCAGCAAAGGATAACCAAACCCATTCTTTCGACAACTGGTGTCAATAGCGGTAAAATCCTAAACATAAAGGCACCCCTAATACCCCGCTGCTCTCAATGTGGCTTCCCCTAGGCGACATTGAGAGCAGCCCCCAAATCCCAAGTGTTGCCACGAGATTCAGCCCCGCATTCCCCCAACGTGGCTGAAGAGAAACAGAATGTTTCTCACATGGGACAAGTTTGACGGGGCCCCTCACACGCAAAACATCGAAGGCTGACTTGGTTTTGCCATCGCGCAGATCACGCGCTAGGCTGATTGCGCCCATTCCCGCTTTGTGAGGCCCCATGCAAACCACTGACCGCCCGACCCTCGTCTTTGACGTCAATGAAACATTGCTTGACCTGACCACGCTTGAACCTGTGTTTGCCCGCGCCTTTGGCGATGCGGCCATGATGCGGGTCTGGTTTTCTGAATTGATCCTTTATTCCCAAACCCTGACATTCGCGGGCCACTACCGCCCGTTTGGTGAACTGGGCATGGCGGTCTTTACAATGCTGGCCACAGTAAAAGGCATCGCTGTTCACAAGGATGATACAGCGGCGCTTGGCCATGCCCTGACCCATATGCCGCCCCATGGGGATGTGGAGGCAGGATTAACGCGCTTGCGCGCGGCGGGTTTTCGATTGGTCACACTGACCAACTCGCCCCTTGGCGCAGAATCGGCCCTGTTTCGCGCGGGGCTAGACCGCTTTTTTGACGGAAATTTCAGCGTGGCCGAGGTTGCAGCCTTCAAACCCGCCCCCGCGGTTTACGAACATCTTGCCACATCGCTGAACCTTGCCCCTGCTCAGTTGTGTATGATTGCCTGCCATATCTGGGATACGATCGGCGCACAGGCCTGCGGCTATCGCGGCGCGTTTTTGCATCGCACAGGCAATGCGCCCTTGCCGATTGCGGAAATACCGCAACCCGACATCATCGCGCGCGATATGACCGATCTGACAGATCAGATCATTGCGCGTTGGGGATAAGGGAAAAACAGAGCTTGGTACCCGAGGCCGGACTCGAACCGGCAAGCCGTTAGGCGGTGGATTTTGAATCCACTGCGTCTACCAATTCCGCCACTCGGGCTCTGTGCAAAGCGTCCTATACCGCGCGCGGGGGCGCGTCAACGGGTCAACACGCAGCCAAGTGCGAAAGTTTGATCTTCGCTTACCGCGCGCCCTGTAAAGCGATAGACCAAAGACCCGACCCGCTCATGCAATGCGCGCCGCATAACCGCGACCTTATCGCGATATTCCCCAGAAAACCACTGATCCGCCATCGGACTATGATCCACGGGATAAGGAATCAAACTGCGCCACCCCGCCGCACAAAAGCTAGAGATCGCGCGCGGCATATGCATCGCCGATGTCACGATGATCCAATTCTGATTGGCCAAATCGGGGGTGATCTCACGGGCAATCGCGGCAGCATTCACCGCTGACTCGGCTGAATTGCGACTTTGCGATTCGAGGGTGAGGCGCTCAGCTGCAATCCCCGCCTCACGAATGGCCCTTGCGCTGACTTCAGCCTCACTCAAAGAATGGCCTTGAAGATCAAGCCGCCCCTGCCCACCTGCCACAATCACGGGTACATTCGGCAGGGCATGGGCCAAGGCAATGGTCGCCAAAATACGATCCGCCGCCTCGCCCGTATTGACGAGGTCCGTGCGGGCGGTGCGATCCGTATTCTCGGCCCCCGTCATCAGCAAAACACCGCGCGCCCCTGTCAGATCAGGATTGGCCATAAAACGCGCCTCAAGCGGCCCTGCAATCCAACGATCCACAGGCGCGGCCATCACAAACCCCACAAAGCCAAGCGATAAGAGCCAGAACCAAAGCGCAGCACGCCGCCACCGCACAAGCAGCGCCATCACCCCAAGCGCCCCCAAGATATGTGGCCATAACTCAACATAGAGCGCGATCCGCATCAGTTTAGACGCGAGGTAAAAAAGGTCTTCCCCCATCTCAGCCTTTCACGCTTCGAGTTCTGCATCCCAATACAGGAAATCCAACCAACTTTCATGCAGATAATTGGGTGGAAATTTTCGGCCCAGATTGCGCAGTTCCTCCGCCCCCGGTTGACGCGGGGCTTGACGCAGGCTCATACCCGCCTGACGCAGGCTTTTTGCCCCTTTGCGCAGGTTACACCGACCACAGGCCGCCACAACATTTTCCCAAGATGTAACGCCCCCTCGCGCGCGCGGCACAACGTGATCAAAGGTCAAATCCCCGCGCGAGCCGCAATATTGGCAAGAAAATTGATCCCGTAAAAAAAGATTAAAGCGCGTGAAGGCCACGCGCTTTTGAGGTTTCACATAATCTTTGAGAACAACCACAGAGGGGATTTTGATCTTGGTCGTTGGCGAATGAACGAAGGTGTCATACTCAGCCACGATATCTACCCGATCCAACCACACCGCCTTGACCGCTTCCTGCCACGGCCAAAGGGATAAAGGATAATAAGAAAGGGGGCGGTAATCCGCGTTCAGCACCAAAGCAGGGTGTTGCTTTAGCGATGCGGGTTCGCGCGTAAATTCCGTCCTGAAATCGCCATCCATGAGTGACTCCGTCTCCGCTCTGTTTGCCTGCGCCTCAAGCACCAGAGCGGGAGCCCCGCTCCAGCATTGATCCCACTATATATGGGCATTGCAATCTGGCAAGCCCCTTCATCTATGTGGTCACAATCCCAAGGGTAACGAAACTGAACGTCACTTTTGTGACATTGGGGGCACCCACCCCGTGCGTCTAATCTTCCAGCCCGAATTTATCGCGCAAAAAGGCCAGACAAACCTGCAACCCATCGGGCGCAATCCCATGCCCTGTGCCCCGCATGATATGGGCATAAACCTCGCGCCAGCCTGCTTCTTGCAGCGCCTCTGCGGCCTCGGGCAAGGCTTGTGGGGGGACAACATCATCTTGATCGCCATGGATCAGCAATACGGGCGGGCGACACTCCGCCTCCTCTTTCAAGCGTTCTGGCTCCAACAAACGGCCCGAAAACCCAACCACTGCGCGCAGGCTATCTTCCACGCGCGGCGCGACATGTAAGCTCAACATCGTGCCTTGCGAAAACCCAACCAAGGCTACATCGCGCGGTGTCAGGTTATTCTCTTCCATCACCTGTTCCAAAAACGCGTTGAAATCATCAAAGGCCCGCGCAAGCCCTGAACGCGCATCCTCCTCGGATGAGCCATCAATCCACGGGATCGGGAACCATTGATACCCCATCGGATTAACCGAACAGGCCTCGGGCGCATTGGGGGCGATGAAAATTGTGTCAGGCAGATGTGGGGCCATCGGATCGGCCAATCCCAAAAGATCAGCCCCATCCGCGCCATAGCCATGCACGAAAATCACCGCGCGGGCGATATAGCCTGACTGCGGCTCGCTGCTTTTGTAATCCAATGCGCGCGTCATGCGACCCCCTCACGTTCTTTGACCATGTGGTAGTAGCCCCAGAGCGCCCGCGCGGCAATGGCCCGATGCGGCGACCAAGGCGCCGCCATGGCGCGCAAGCGCCGCTCATCTGGCCGCTGCGGCAGATCGAACAACACGCGCGCCGCCTCTTGCAGAGCCAAATCACCCGCGGCGAAGGCATCGGAATGGCCAAGGGCAAACATCGCGTAAATTTCTGCCGTCCAACGGCCAATCCCTTTGACAGTGGTCAAGATGACCACCACCTCATCGGTGCTTTGGCTGTGCAGCCGCGCGTAATCAATCCGCGCCTCGGCCAAAGCGCGCATATACCCTGCCTTTTGACGGCTGAGGCCAAGCGCGCGCAAATCGGCCTCGGATGCTGCCAAAACCGCATCTGGCTGCAACATTCCCGCCTCTGCAAGGCGCGCGGTGATCGCATTCGCACTGGCCACTGAAACTTGCTGCGAGATAATCGCCTTGGCGAGGGCCACAAACCCCGCCTCTCTTGATCGCAAGGTGACGCGGGCAGGATCAACACGGGCAAAAGCAGGTTCAATCTGGCACAGGGCCGCCAATCCATCAGACAGCAAATTTTCGTCTTTGAGATGATAAGCTTGATCCATTGTTCAACCTGTCGCAGCAAAATCGTGCATTCCACCCTAGACCTGATGCGCAGAAAGGCCTAGCCCTGTGGCCATATGTGCCAAAGAATGAATATATCCCATGACCACTGCTCAAATTGATGATCGCGCCGCCAAACGCAATGTTTTCGTTTTGATCCTTGCGCAGGCCTTCCTTGGCGCGCAAATGCCGATGATCTTTGTGGTGGGCGGGCTTGCGGGCCTGATGATCGCACCAAGCCCCGCATTGGCCACAATCCCGATTTCTTTGATCGTCTTTGGCTCGATGACCACTGCACCATGGTTGTCGGCGCTGATGCAGAAATATGGACGGCGGGTTGGGTTCTTTGTTGGCGCGCTTGGCGGGGCCTTAGGGGCGGGCATTGCCAGTTTGGGCCTCTATCTCGACAATTTCGCGGTCTTCCTAATCGGCTCCTATCTGACGGGCATTTATATGTCGGCGCATGGGTTTTACCGCTTTGCCGCTGCCGATAGCGCCTCGGACGATTTTCGCCCGCGCGCCATTTCCTACGTCATGGCGGGCGGCCTTCTGTCGGCATTGATCGGGCCACAATTGGTCAAATTCACCTCCGATGCCACTGTTGTGCCCTTTCTGGGCACTTACCTTTCTGTGGTTTTGATCAATCTCATCGGTGTCACCTTATTCTTCTTCCTCGATGTGCCACCCCCCAAAGCCCCAAGCGCGGATGCTCCGCAGGCCCGCAGCCGCCGCGAATTGCTGCGCGACCCGAAAATCGCCGTTGCGATTATCTGCGGCATGGTTTCCTACGCTTTGATGAATTTGATGATGACATCGACCCCTTTGGCCGTGGTCGGATGCGGATTTCCAACCGGAACCGCCGCAGATATCGTCTCGGCCCATGTGATCGCGATGTATGCCCCCTCGTTTTTCACGGGCCATGTCATCGCGCGATTTGGCGCGGTGCGGGTTGTGGCGCTTGGCCTATTCTTACTCGCGCTTGCGGGCGCGGTGGCCTTAATGGGCGTTGAATTGACGAATTTCTTCATCGCGCTTGTTCTTTTGGGCATTGGTTGGAATTTTGGGTTTATCGGCGCAACCGCCATGCTGACCCAAGCCCATCCTGCGCATGAGCGGGGGCGGGTGCAGGGCTTGAATGATTTTCTTGTCTTTGGCTGCGTCACCCTTGCATCGCTGTCATCAGGGGTTTTGATGTCTTTGGGAGAAACCACCCTTGCAGGGTGGAATGCGGTCAATATCGCAATGATCCCGTTTTTGGCCCTCGCAGGCGCTGCCCTAATCTGGCTTGTGCTGCGCCCTGCTGATGAGGCCGCCGCCTGACCCTACCAGCGCCCTGTCAGGGAAACATAGGCAAGGCGCAGGCGCTTACCTGCCTCTGATGGCTCTAGCCCGCCTTGCGCCACAAGGGCAGGATGGGCAGCCGCCTTTTTCAAAATAGGCTCTGCCAGCCATGCCGCGTATAGCGCGGGCGTCACATGGGCGGGGATCATCCCCCGCTCTATGTGCGCGGCGCGCAATTTACCAAGACCCAATCGCGCCAAATGGGCAACAGTGGACGGGCGACCATCATGCAAAGGGGCATGCCCCTTTTCCTCAAGCGCGGGGATCGCGCGCAGATAATTGGCCAACCCCATGGCCCAACCTATCGCACGAATGGCAGGCTCGAACATGTCCTGCGCCCCCAAACTGCGCGCGGCCATCCACAAAAGCCCTGCCCCCGTGGCCTCGATATAGGCGGTGAACGCGGCCTCATCCGCGAAGCCATCCTTGGTGGTGTCGCGCATCCGTGCCGCCACAAGATCGGACAAAAGCCCCGCATCGCGCGCGGGCAAACTGGCCGCCAAAGGGGCCGACCATTCATGCGCAGGCAAGGCCCGCCCCGCCTGCAATGCATCGGCCAGATCCGCCCAAAATTGCAAGCGCATCTGTGCCACCAATGGCTCGGGCGAGGCATAGGGCGCGCGCGCAATTTCCAAATTCACTGCATAAATTGCAAAAAGACGGGCGCGCAGATCGGGCGGCGCGGCCATCACGGCCAAGAACCGCTCGGGATCGCCACGCTCGATCATGCTTGCAAGCCGCGCCAAATCTTGGCTCATGATGCAGGCGCCCCGTCTTGGATCAGTTTCCAATGCACCGCATCCAAAAGCGCCTCGAAACTCGCATCCACGATATTCGCAGAAACGCCCACAGTCGACCAACGCCGCCCGGTATCATCTTCGCTGTCAATGATGACACGCGTAACCGCCTCGGTGCCCCCTTGGGTGATCCGCACTTTGAAATCAACCAGACGGATCGTGTCGATATAGCTTTGATACGGCCCCAAATCCTTGGCCAAGGCTTTAGAGAGCGCATTCACGGGCCCGCGATCTGATCCTGTCTCATCCATGCTTTCAGAGACAGACAACATTTTCTGATCGCCAATTTTCACAACCACGACCGCCTCGGAAAGGCTGACCATCTTGTCATATTTGTTTTTGCGCCGCTCAACAGTCACGCGATAGCGTTTGACCTCGAAAAACCGAGGCATCTGGCCAAGGGCGCGCCGCGCAAGCAATTCGAAACTCGCTTGGGCGGTGTCATAGGAATACCCTGCCGCCTCGCGCGCTTTGATCTCCTCTAGGATTTGGCCAAGCGCGGGGTCACCATCATCCACCATGATCCCCGCCTCGCTCAGGCGGCGGCGCAGATTGGATTGCCCCGCTTGGTTTGACATCGGGATCACCCGCGCATTTCCGACCAACTCGGGCAGGATATGTTCATAAGTGGCGGGGTTTTTCAGGATCGCCGAAGCATGCAAACCCGCCTTATGCGCAAAGGCGGAGCTGCCCACAAAGGGCGCTTGGCGCTGTGGCACGCGATTGAGAATTTCATCCAGCAAGCGCGAGGCACGGGTCAGGTTTTTCAACCCCGCTTCGCTGACGCCAATTTCATATTGGCTGCAATAGGGGTCTTTCAAAAGCAGGGTCGCAATCAGCGTGGTCAGATTGGCATTGCCGCAACGCTCGCCCAAACCATTGAGCGTGCCTTGAATATGGCGCGCGCCTGCATCTATCGCGGCCAAACTGCCCGCAACCGCCGTTTCCGTGTCATTATGGGTGTGTATCCCAACCCGATCCCCCGCCACGCCAGAGGCGATTACCGCCCGCGTGATCTGGCCAATCTCATCAGGCAAAGTGCCGCCATTCGTATCGCACAGAACGATCCACCGCGCCCCCGCATCGTGCGCCGCGTGAATGGCGGCCAATGCATAAGCTGGGTTGGCCTTATAGCCATCAAAGAAATGTTCTGCGTCAAACAGCGCCTCGCGCCCTGCTTCCACGAGATGGGCGATGGAGGCGCGGATATTTTCAAGGTTTTCTTCAAGGCTGATCCCAAGCGCCTCGGTCACATGGAAATCATGGGTTTTGCCCACCAGACAAACCGCAGCCGTGCCCGCATTCATCACGCCCGCCAGAACATCATCATTCGCGGCAGAGCGGCCTGCGCGTTTGGTCATGCCAAAGGCCGCCATGGTCGCACGTGTCTCAGGCACCGCTTCGAAAAAGGCACTGTCCGTGGGGTTGGCGCCGGGCCAGCCCCCTTCGATATAATCCACCCCCAGATCATCGAGCATCGCGGCAATACGCAGCTTGTCTTGGGTAGAAAATTGCACCCCTTGGGTCTGCTGCCCATCCCGCAAGGTGGTGTCATAGATATAGAGGCGGTCGCGGGTCATGTTGCCCCCCATGTTTTGCCTGCGCAAAGCGCAAGCAGCGCCCGCACCGCCCCCCACGGGGCGGGCGCAGTTCTGTTCCAAAGGCCACTCACAACAGACCTTCCAATTTCAACGGGTCAAAATTCACGGTTGTGATCAACTCGACCCCCTCTTTACTCATCCGCACCTCAACCCCCGCATCGGTCAGGCCAGATTTCAGCGCGTCCAGCGCGGTGAAGTCTTTGGTTTGCAGGGCTGTTTGGCGAAGCTCACCAAGTTTCGCTGCCAAAAGACCCAAGCGCGGATCGCCCTTGGTCTGGCGCGCGGTAATTCTTTCCAACCCAAGCAAACGCAGAGCATTTAGAAACTTATGCGCTGTTTCTGTCTCAGTCTCCGTTTGGTCGGCATTTTTCATTTGAGGCGGGGTCAACAGGCGCTCGGCCAGAATTGCGGCACCGCGCAAGGCGGCATGGGTATTGAGATCATTCACGAGACTGCTCAGCACGGCATCGGATTGGAGCGCAGTTTCCGATTGACCCACCAAAGCCTTTGCTTTCTCTGCGGCGTTGGCCCACTTACGCAGCGTCTTCTCCGCCTCTTCCGCCTTCTTCGCCGTCCAATCCATAGGCTTCGAATAATGCGTGGACAGCATCACGAAACGGATCACCTCGCCCGGCACACCTTGGTCCAGCAAATCGCGCACGGTGAAGAAATTGCCCAAGGATTTGGACATTTTCTTACCCTCGACCTGCAGCATTTCATTATGCATCCAAATATTGGCAAAGCCTGCGCCTTGATAGGCGCAGCAGCTTTGCGCGATCTCGTTCTCATGATGCGGGAACATCAGATCATTGCCGCCGCCATGGATATCGAAATGCGGCCCCAGCAATTCGTGGCTCATGGCCGAACATTCAATATGCCACCCCGGACGGCCATACCCCCATGGGCTGTCCCATCCGGGCGTGTCCGCATCGGATGGTTTCCACAGCACGAAATCCATCGCATCGCGCTTATAGGGGGCCACCTCGACACGCGCGCCTGCGATCATATCCTCGACTGTGCGCCGTGACAGGCGGCCATAGTCAGGATAAGAGGCAACAGAAAACAGCACATGCCCTTCAGCCGCATAGGCGTGACCCTTGGCGATAAGGCCTTCGATCATCGCGATCATCTGCGGGATGTAGGCGGTTGCGCGCGGCTCATGCGTGGGGCGCAAGACGCCGATGGCATCCATATCGGCGTGATACCAACCGATGGTTTCCTCAGTGATCTCGCCAATCGCGCGGCCCGTCTCGCGCGCCTTCGCGTTGATCTTGTCATCCACATCAGTGAAATTGCGCACATAGATGACATGATCTTTGCCGTAAACATGGCAAAGCAGCCGATACAGCACATCAAACACAATCGCAGGGCGGGCATTGCCGAGATGGGCGCGGTCATAGACAGTTGGCCCGCAAACATAGAGGCGCAGATTCGTTGGATCAATCGGGGCTAAACCCTCGATTTTGCGCGTCATTGAATTGCGAAGCTTGATCTCACCCATCGCTTAGATTGCCCCTCTCCCTGAGCCTGACGCGGCACTGCGGCCACAGCAGAATTAGCGCCATTGCCCTATCAGGTTGTTTTGGAATTGAAAATAACCCTTCGCGCGCCCGTTCCCGTCAACGCGACCCAAACCTCAGGCAAGTGCCGCATAAATTCCTTGCATTTGATAAGAAATTGCACATTTTTAGGGCCATGTTTGAAGAGTTTGTCGAGCGCCATTGCAAATCCCTGCCTGGTGCGCGCCTGGCTAAGCCATTTGGCCCAGACATGTATGTCTGGACAGTGGCCGAGAAGATGTTTGCTGCTTACACCAAAGGCAGCACGGGCGTGTCTATCCGCGCAAGATCGGCCCAAGAGGCGCAAAAAATGATCCAACAAGGCAAGGCCGTCTCTGCCCCCTATCTCAAAAGCGGGGGCTGGGTGATGGTTGAGTGGCGCAACACAAGCCCGCATGAGCTGCGCCGCTATATCACGCAAAGCTATGCGCAAGTGCGGGCAGAATTAAACCCAAACCAACAGGCCAGCCTGCCGCCCCTTGATGCGGCGCAATTCATGGGTTAACGGGGCAATGCCGCCGCTTCGCGCGCAAGGCTGGTGATTGCCTCCCAATCCCCTGCGGCCATGGCCGCCTTTGGCGCGACCCATGATCCGCCCGCGCACAGCACATTGGACAGGCTCAGATAGCTTTGCGCATTGGCAAGGCTGATCCCACCCGTGGGGCAAAAGGCCACTTGCGGGATTGGGCCGCCGATGGATTTCAACGCAGGCGCCCCGCCAACCGCCTCGGCGGGGAAGAATTTCAGCATATCATAGCCCCGCTCATAAAGCGCCATCACCTCAGACGCGGTGACAGCCCCTGGAAGAAGCGGCAGCGCCTCATCTTCTGCCGCGGCCAAGACACGATCTGTCGCGCCGGGGCTAACCGCAAAACGCGCCCCTGCGGCCTTTGCGGCCTTCATATCGGCGGGGGTCAAGATCGTGCCTGCGCCCACAATCCCACCCTCAACCTCGGACATAGCGGCGATGGCATCCAAGGCACAGGCGCTGCGCAATGTGACCTCAAGCACAGGCAGACCGCCCGCGACCAAGGCACGGGCCAAAGGCACCGCATGGGCGAGATCCTCGATCACCAAAACGGGAATGATGGGGGCGTGAGCCGCAAGGCCACGCGCGAATTTTGATTGCTCTTGCGGTGTCATGGGACCCCTTCCCTTTTCTACACGACAACACCAGCACCGCTTGAGGCGGGGCCAGCATGGGCGCGGAAGATTTCAAACAATTCACGGCCAATCCCGTGGCCATTGGCGCCAAGATCAGGTGTGACAGCGGCGCGATCTGCCAAATCAGGCACCAGAGCCTCAAGCACGCCTTTGACGGCGTCCACGCGGATCATATCGCCCTCCTGCAACCGCGCAAGGAAACCACCGTCCAACGCCTCGGGGCTGACATGGATTGCGGCAGGCACTTTGCCCGATGCGCCCGACATACGGCCATCCGTCACCAAGGCCACCTTATGGCCGCGATCCTGCAACACCGCCAAAATCGGTGTCAGGTTGTGCAATTCTGGCATGCCATTGGCCTTTGGCCCTTGGAACGGCACCACGACCACAACATCGCGGTTCAATTCGCCTGCCTGAAACGCCGCTTTAACCGAGGCTTGATCATGGAAAATTGCGGCGGGGGCTTCGATCACCTGACGCTCAGGAGCGACAGCGGACACCTTCATCACACCTTCGCCCAAATTGCCCTTAAGCGCCACAAGCCCGCCTGTGCTTTGGAAGGCATCCTTCGCAGGGCGCAGAATTTTTTCGTTCAGCGTGGTCTTGGGCCCTGCCTGATACACTACCTCGCCATCGCTTAGTTTTGGCTCTTGCGTGTAATGGGCCAAGCCCTGCCCCATCACCGTCTGGGTGTCGGGGTGCAACAAGCCCGCATCGAGCAATTCGCCAATCATAAAGCCCAAACCGCCCGCAGCGTGGAAATGGTTCACATCAGCCAACCCATTGGGATAGACCCGCGCCATCAGCGGCGTTGCAGCAGAGATATCCGCGAAATCCTGCGGCTCTAGGATCACACCCGCCGCGCGGGCCATGGCGACCAAATGGATGACCAAATTGGTTGACCCTCCTGTGGCCATCAACCCAACAAGACCGTTCACAAAGGCCTTTTCATCCAGAATATCGCAAACAGGGCGATACTGATCCCCAAGCGCGGTGATCTTGGCCACCTGCGCAACCCCAGCATCGGTCAGCGCATCGCGCAAAGGCGTATGCGGGTTCACGAAACTGGCGCCTGGCAAATGCAGACCCATAAATTCCATCAGCATTTGGTTGGAATTGGCCGTGCCATAAAAAGTGCAGGTGCCTGGCCCATGATAAGAGGCCATCTCGGCCTTCATCAATTCCTCGCGCCCGACCTCGCCTGCGGCGAATTTCTGGCGTACCTTCGCCTTTTCATCATTGGGTAGGCCACTGGTCATCGGCCCTGCAGGCAAAAAGATGGATGGCAAATAGCCAAATGTTGCCGCTGAAATCACCAAACCCGGAACGATTTTATCGCAAACGCCTAAATAAATTGCGGCGTCAAAGGTGTTATGGCTTAACGCAACACCTGCGGCCAAGGCGATTACATCGCGGGAGAACAAGCTTAGCTCCATCCCCACCTGCCCTTGGGTGACCCCATCGCACATGGCAGGCACACCGCCCGCAACCTGCGCCGTGGCCCCGTTGGCCCGCGCTGCGGCCTTAATCCGTTCGGGGAAAGCCTCAAAGGGCTTATGCGCGGAAAGCATATCGTTATAGGCGGTCACAATCCCAAGATTTGGCGCGCGTGCCGCCACCAAAGGATCCTTGTCCCCCTCCATCGCCGCATAAGCATGGGCCTGATTGCCACAGGTCAAATGCGCACGGCGCGGGCCATCGGCGGCCGCTGCACGCATCCGATCTAGATAGGTCTTACGCGGCCCTTGCGAGCGCGCAATGATCCGCGCGGTGACAGCTTCGACACGGGTATCCAAGGACATAGACAAAAACCTCCATCTTCTGAGGCTTGCTATAATATGTTAGCGCTAACTATGCCAGAGGGAAATCGCACTTAATGCGGGGCTACATTCGGCAAAAACACCTTTTCACCGCGATAAAGCAGCGAAATTCCCTTGTGGAAAAGGTGAATTTTCTCAGGTGCTGCACCCAGTCGCAGAACTTCCCCGCGCTTTGAGGGGTGAATCCCCGAAAGTTTTGCAATCACAGGATCATCGCCCGTGCTGCCTTTGCTGTCGAAATAGAGAAGCGTCACTTCGCCAAGCGCCTCGGTGATGCCGACACGCCCCTCAAAAGCGAAATCATCCCCTTCTGCGGCGACAAAATCTTCGGGACGGATGCCGATCTCAACCTTCATCCCTTCATCGCCCTTTTGGGTCGGGATGGCGGCTGTGATGATCCCGCCGCCTTGATCCGTGCGGATCTTGGTGGTTTTGCCTGTTCCAACCACCTCACCCGAGAGCAGGTTCATCGCGGGGCTGCCGATAAACCGCGCCACGAATGTGGAATTGGGCCGCTCGTAGAGATCAAGCGGCGCACCGACCTGCGCAATACCGCCACCTGCCAAGACCACGATACGGCTTGCCAAAGTCATGGCTTCAACCTGATCATGGGTCACATAGATCATGGTGGTTTCTGGCATCGCCTCTTTAAGCTGCGCGATCTCAAGACGGGTCGCCACACGCAAAGCCGCATCTAGGTTCGACAGAGGCTCGTCAAAGAGGAACACTTTGGGGTCGCGCACAATGGCACGGCCAATTGCCACGCGCTGGCGCTGACCGCCTGACAATTCCTTGGGCAGGCGATCGAGCAAGCTTCCAAGCTGCAATTTCTCGGCAGCGGCGCGCACGGCCTTGTCAATGGCCTCTTTCCCCTGCCCTGCAATCCGCAGGGAAAAGGCCATATTATCATAGACGCTCATATGCGGATAAAGCGCGTAGGATTGGAACACCATCGCAATCCCACGTTGCGAGGGCGGCATATCATTGACGCGCATCCCGTCAATTTCCAACGTGCCGCCCGTGATCCGCTCTAGCCCCGCGATCATCCGCAACAGCGTGGATTTCCCGCATCCAGAGGGGCCAACGAAAACAACCAATTCGCCCGTCTTGATCTCAAGATCAATGTCAGACAGCACCTTGACCTTCCCATAGGCCTTTTCCACGGCACTCAGTTTCAAATCGGTCATCTTCAGCCCCCCTTATGAACAGCCTTGCCGCGCCTTAGCGGTTCTGCGCGCCAAACCATGCTTGATAGGCGGGCAAGGTTAACATGCCCCCCGCAACCGTTGCATGGAATGGTGCGGTAATTTCGTCATATGCGCCCTCAGGCAGTGGCAGCTCGCGCGTCTCGCCACTTAGGTTGAAGGCACAAAAGACCGCGCGCCCCTGATATCTGCGCCAGAACGCGACCACATCTTGCGTATGGGTGACAAATTCAAACTCCCCTTTGACCAATTCGGGCAAAGATTTCCGCAAAGCGATCATGTTGCGATAGAAGGCCAAAGTGCTGTCTTCAAGGCGGGTCTGCGCCTCGACCGAGCGCTGCAAATGCTCCACCGCGACAGGCAGCCATGGCTTGCTTTGGCTAAACCCGCCATTGTGATTGTCGCTGACCCATGGGATCGGCGTGCGACAGCCATCACGGCCCTTGAATTTTGGCCAAAAGCGGATGCCATAGGGATCCTGCAATTCTTCAAAGGCGACATAGGCCTCGGTCAGCCCCAATTCCTCGCCCTGATACAGGCAAACCGAACCGCGCAGCGACAACAAAAGCGCCGCAAAGACGCGCTGCCCTGCCTCATCCAAATTCCAACGGGTTGGATGGCGCACCACATCATGGTTGGAAAAGGCCCAGCAGGCCCAACCATCGCCAATGCTGGCCTCTTGCTTTTCAATGACCGCGCCCACGGTTTCCGCGCTTGGCGTCTCCCCTGAAAGGAAGTCAAAGCTATAGCACATATGCACCTTATCACCGCCTGAGGTGTATTGTGACTGTATCTCAAGGCCATATTGCGCATCACCCACCTCGCCTACGGCGGTGGCAGCAGGATATTCGTCCATCACCGCGCGCATACGGCGCAAGAAATCCAAGTTCTCGGGTTGGTTTTTGTCATAAAGGTGATCTTGCCAATTATAGGGGTTCACCTCAGGCGCGATGGTGAAATTCCGCAGCTCTGGCGCAAGCGCGGGATTATCGCGCAGCAGCTTGTCATGGAAATAGAAATTGATCGTATCAAGGCGGAACCCATCAACCCCCCGATCCAACCAAAAGCGGCACACATCCAAAAGCGCATCCTGCACATCTGGGTTATGCAGGTTCAAATCTGGCTGCTCGACAAGGAAATTGTGCAGGTAATATTGCATCCGCTCGGGCGACCATTCCCACGCGCTGCCGCCGAAAATAGACAACCAGTTATTGGGTGGGCTGCCATCTGGCTTGGCATCGGCCCACACATACCAATCCGCTTTTGGATTGTCGCGGGTTTCGCGGCTTTCGATAAACCAAGGATGCTGTTCCGAGCTGTGCGACAGCACCAAATCAATCAGAACCTTCAGGCCCAGATTATGCGCCTTTTCAATCAACGCATCGAAATCACCCAATGTCCCAAACATCGGATCGACATCGCGGTAATCCGAGACATCATAGCCGAAATCAAGCATGGGGGATTTAAAGAATGGCGAGATCCAAATCGCGTCCACCCCAAGGCTTGCGATATGATCAAGGCGGTGAATGATCCCCGCCAGATCGCCAATCCCATCATCATTGCTGTCTTGATAGCTGCGCGGATAGATCTGATAGATCACCGCACCACGCCACCAATCCTTATCAATGCCAAGGATATCGTTGGGGTTAATTTCAGGCATGATTGTCATTTATATCTCTCATTTTACAGAGCCAGCCAAAAGGCCGCGCACCAAGTAACGTTGTAAGGAAAAGAAAACCACCAAAGGCACCGCGATGGATACAAAGGCAGAGGTTGCCAATATTTCCCAATCGCCGCCGCGTGTGCCCATCATTTCGACCAATTGCCGCGTCATCACCGTGGTTTCGCCCGAACTGTCGATCAAGAACACCATCGCGACCAAAAGGTCATTCCATGTCCAAAGAAATTGGAAAATCGCAAAGGACGCCAAGGCGGGAAAACTGAGCGGCAGGATAATGCGCGTGAAAATCTGAAACTCGGTCGCGCCATCCACGCGCGCGTTTTCAATCACCTCGCGCGGCAGGCCCACCATGTAATTGCGCAAAAGGTAAATCGCCAAGGGCAGACCAAAACCCGTATGCGCCAACCAAACGCCCAAATAGCCTTTGCCAATACCGATATCATTATGCAGCTTGAGCAGTGGGATCAGCGCCAATTGAAGCGGCACAACCAACAACCCGACAACCGCCGCAATCAGCAGCGCCCGCCCTGGAAACTCCATCCAGGCCAAGGCATAGGCCGCAAAAGCCGCAATCAAAATTGGAATAATCGTTGCTGGGATTGTCACCGTCAGCGTGTTGAAAAACGCCTTTGACATCCCCTCGCGGTTCGAAGGGTCGAACAGAACATTTTGATAATTGCCAAGGGTGAAATCAGGGGGCGCAGAAACAGTCACGAAAATCCGCGCACCGCGCCCCTCAATCTGATCTGCAGTGCCGCGCCATTCATAATCGCCACGCGCCGTGACAGTCAGGGTTTCCCCCTCGCCCAGATCAGCGACCTCATCAGGTTGATAGGCGTCAATCGCGCGCGAGGATGCACCCCATACGGTGATCTCTCGAACGATCTCATCAAGGTTTGCGGCGACACCGCCCTCAACAAAAATATTGCCAGAAACGAGATAGAGACCATCGCCCAAATCCACCCGCGCCTCGTCAGGGTCTGCGGTGCGATAGGTTTCGTTTTGCACCGCAGGAAACAGCGCAGCCCACCATCCCGAACTGCGGATTTGATCCGTTGTGCGGAAGGAAGACACTAATAGCCCCAGTGTCGGCAGCACCCATACGATCACAAGGGCCAACGCCGAAAAATGCACCGCCCATGACAGGCCCGATTTGCGCCCCGCAATATGTTCCATCAGCGCATCTCCCGTCTGGCGTTATAGACGTTCCACACAAGGATCGGCAGCACCAAGATCATGATCACCATGGCAGCGGCCGAACCCACCCCCCAATCATTGGCGCGGAACAGTTTGTCATACATGTAATTCGCCAAAACTTGGGTTTCCCATTGTCCATTGGTCATCGCAAAAACGATGTCGAACACCTTGAGAACCACAATCGTAATGGTCGTCCAAACCACGACAATCGTGCCCGCGATTTGCGGCACTTTGATTTTGAAGAAAATTTGAAATGGGTTTGCCCCGTCCACAATGGCGGCCTCAATGGTTTCCTCAGGAATACCGCGCAAAGCCGCAGACAGGATCACCATGGCAAAGCCTGTCTGAATCCAAATCAAAACGATGATCAGGAAAATATTGTTCCAAAAGGGCACAGTCAGCCAAGTGATTGGGCTATCGCCGCCAAGCTGCAAATAAACGGCGTTAAGAATCCCGATCTGTGCCACATCCTCGGGGCGGGCATCATAGACCAATTTGAAAATCACCGCCGCGCCAACAAATGAAATTGCCATCGGCATAAAGATCAGGGATTTCGCGATATTCCCCCAACTGATCCGATCTGTCAGCTGCGCCGCCAACAAGCCAAAGGCAGTCGAGGCCGCAGGCACAATCAAAAGCCACAGGAAATTGTTGCGCAACGCCTCCCAAAACTTGGGGTCATCCGTCATGCGCGCGTAATTCTCAAGCCCAACAAAAGCGCCACCAAGGCTGCGGTCAGTCAAGGACAGACGCAATGTCTCAAAGACGGGATAGGTCAAATAGAGCGCGAGCGCGAAAAGAGCGGGAAATAGAAAAAGCCACGGGCGTATCGCATTGGCGCGATTGATATTGCGCCCTGCATTTGCCCCGCGCGCAGGAAACAGCACGCGATCAAGAATTTGGTTCGAGAGGTAAAAATAACCCACGCAGCCCCCCACCCCGATCAGGATGGTCAATGCCGCTTGCATGATTGGTGACATGGGTGCCCTCCCCCGATGCGCACGAAAATTCCGCGCAAACACAGATAGGATCAGCCCGCTACAGGCAGGCTGATCCAAAACCTAGCGCGATCTTATTTAATCGCGTCCCAGCTTTGCTGGATGGTGTCTGCCACAGCCGCCGCATCTGCGCCGCCTGCATAATCCACCATACCCGTCCAGAAGCTGCCTGCGCCAATCGCGCCGGGCATCAGGTCGGAGCCATCAAAACGGAAGGTCGTTGCGTTGAGCAAGATTTCCCCCTGACCGCGCAGCGTATCGGTTTCATATGTGGCCAAGTTCACGCCAGAATGGGGCGTCAAGAAGCCACCCTGCGCCATCATGATCTCATGGGCGACAGGTGTTTTGAGAAACTCGACAAAGGCCATGGTCGCGTCAGATGGATCTGTGATTGCCATCAAAGTGCCACCACCCAAAACTGGGCTGCCAAGGTCTTTTTCCGCGAATGCAGGGAAGTAGAAGAAATCAGCATCCTCGCCCACAACCGTGCCATCAGGGAAGAAGGCAGGAATGAAGCTGGCCTGACGATGCATGTAGCAGCCGGGAGGGGACTGGAACAAGCCCGCAGGGCTATCACGGAAATCAGTGGTTGCAACCGCGCCAGCGCCGCCCATCACATAGGCATCATTGCGTGCGAATTGACCAAAGGTTTCGATCGCCTCAACAACGCGCGGGTCATTGAATGGGATCTCATTGGCAACCCATGCGTCATAGACATCAGGGGTCTGTGTGCGCAGCATCAGGTCTTCAACCCAGTCGGTTGCAGGCCAGCCTGTGGCGGCACCTGAACCCAGACCAATACACCAAGGCGTGCCACCATCGGCAACGATCTGGTCAGAAAGTGCGATCAACTCTTCCATGGTTGTTGGCACTTCGTAGCCTGCATCCTCGAAATTCTCAGGCACATACCACACCAACGACTTCACGTTGACGTTGAAGAAGAAGCCATAGAACTGATCCGCGCCCGATTGATCTGCATAAGTGCCTAGATCAACCCATGATGGGCCTGCTGCAAAATTCTCAGACACCCATGCGGCATTATCCGCGCCAAGCGGAGTCAAAAGACCATTGGCCGCCATATTGGCCGCAAGACCAGGCTGAGGGAAAACCGCGATATTGGGGGCAGAGCCTGCCTCAGCGTCAATCACGATTTGCTGCTCAAAGCTATCCGACCCTGTATAGGTCGCATCCGCGCCTGTTGCCGCCTCGAAATAGGCCAAAAGCGCATCAAAGCGATCCGCCTCAGGCGAAAGCCAAGGGCCAGAAATCGTGACAGTCTGACCTGTCAAATCATGCGCCGCTGCGAATGCCTCGTAGCTGGCCCAGTTGAAATCCCCCTCACCTACGGGGAACACCAAACCACCATGCGCGTCAGCCATCGCCATCCCCGAGGACAGCGCAAGGGCTGCGGCGCTTGCGTAAAACGAACGTTTCATAAGTAACCTCCCAGAACCGCACCCCCTGATTGAGGATGCTCAGAACCTGTATTTCAAAACCTATTCCACGATTCCGTCAAGAGTTTTTCAAAGCGCTTTGAAAAAGAAATGTCTTTAAATGTCCAAGACGCTGAAAGGGCAAGAGAATTACAATATATTTGATTTTACTTTGGTTTTCTGAAGATGTAGCGCGCCGCAATTTTAAAAATTTACTTTTGACAAGCCGCATAAAATTCGCCTAGCTGAGGAGAAATTTGAAAGCGCTTTGAAAGCAATCGTGCCGCGCCAGACGATAAAACGATCCAGCGCCATGCGCGACACAGGAAGGAGGGAGGCGATGAATTTAAAAGAATTGGCATCATCGCTTGGGCTGTCTCAGACCACAGTCAGCCGCGCCTTGAATGGCTATTCCGAGGTGAACCCTGAAACCCGCGCCCGTGTCGAGGCAGCGGCGCGCGCGGCGAATTATCAACCCAATTCCCGCGCCCGCCGCTTGGCTACAGGGCGCGCGATGACCATCGGCCATGTGATCACGCATACGGGCGAAACTGAAATGGTAAACCCGATTTTTGCAGATTTTCTTGCAGGTGCGGGCGAGGTTTATGCCCGCGAAGGATATGACCTGCTTTTGTCTATCGTGCATGAGGGGGCCGCCGAACGCGCCTATCGCCAAATGGCCGCGAATGGCTCGGTTGATGGGGTGATGGTGCAAGGCCCCCGGCAAGAAGACCCGCGCATTGCTCTACTACAGGAATTGGGGCTGCCGTTTTTGGTGCATGGCCGCACGGGGGATGCGCGCGGCTATAACTGGCTAGATATTGCCAATTTGCGGGCCTTTCGCCGTGCGACTGAATTCTTGTTGGATTTGGGGCATAGCCGCATTGCCCTGATCAATGGCCAAGAGGCGATGGATTTCGCCGCCCGCCGCCGCCGCGGATATGAAGAGGCGCTGCGCGCGCGTGGCATCACCCCTGACGCAAGCCTGATGTATGACGATGTCATGACCGAAGGCTATGGCCACCGCACCGCGGCACAATTGCTTGACCGTGAAAACCGCCCCACCGCCTTTTTGGTGTCATCGGTGATTTCTGCCATTGGGGTGCGCCAAGCGGCATGGGAGCGCGGGCTACAACTGGGCCGCGATGTCTCGATCATCACCCATGATGATGTGCTTTCCTATCTCAACAATGATGCCGAAGGCCCCACATTTACCTCAACCCGCAGCTCAATTCGTATGGCGGGGCGGCGCTGTGCAGAAATTTTGATCGAACGGATCAAACAGCCTGACGCGCCCTATGTGCATGAATTATGGGAGGCTGAATTGATGGTCGGGCGCTCGACTGGCCCTGCACCATAACGCCTGTCTCTGCCTGCCCTGCTTTAACCCCACTGCCGCATTGCAATGAGTTCTCTCACCATGACCACCCCCACCCTTCCCGCGCGGTCGGATTTTCCGCAAGATTTTCTGCTTGGTGTCGCCACATCGGCCTATCAAATAGAAGGCCACGCTCAGGGTGGCGCGGGCCAGACCCATTGGGACACATTCGCCGCAACGGGCAATAACGTCACCCGCGCTGAAAATGGCGCGCTTGCCTGCGATCACCTGAACCGATGGGAAGACGACCTTGACCTGATCCGTGATCTTGGCGCCGATATATATCGCTTTTCGCTGTCATGGGCGCGGATCATGCCCGAGGGGCGCGGCGCGGTGAATAAGGCGGGCTTGGATTTCTATGATCGTTTGATTGACGGGATGTTGGCGCGCGGGCTGCGCCCTGCAGCCACGCTGTATCATTGGGAATTGCCCTCGGCCCTCGCGGATCAAGGCGGTTGGGTGAATGGCGATATGCCAAACTGGTTTGCCGATTACACCGAGATTGTGATGGCACGCCTTGGTGACAGGCTGTGGTCAGTCGCCCCCATTAACGAGCCGTGGTGCGTCTCATGGTTATCGCATTTCGAGGGGCATCATGCGCCCGGTCTGCGCGATATTCGCGCCGCAGCCCGCGCCATGCACCATGTCCTCTCCTCGCATGGCCGCGCGATTGAGGTCATGCGCGCGCGTGGCATACGCAATCTGGGTGCCGTGTGCAATTTTGAGGCCGCCCTGCCCGCCGATGAAAGCCCCGCATCAAAGGCCGCTGCCGCGCGTTACGATGCGATCTATAACCAATTCTTCCTGTCAGGCCTGTTTCATGGCCGCTATCCAGATCTGGTGCTTGAGGGGTTAGAGCAACATCTTCCCCAGAATTACCAAGACGATTTTGCCCATATCACCGCCCCGCTCGATTGGTTGGGGTTGAATTACTACACCTGCAAACGCCTGAGCGCAGGATGTGGAATTTGGCCGAATTACCAAGGCGTTGAGGGGCCATTGCCCAAAACCCAAATGGGCTGGGAAGTTTACCCCGAGGGGTTGCATCATTTCCTGACCCATACGGCGAAAACCTACACGGGCGACCTGCCGCTTTATGTGACCGAAAACGGCATGGCGAATGACGATACGCCCGAACAACCAGATGTGGCGCGCATAACCTATCTTGATGCCCATATTCGCGCCTGTTTGCGCGCGATTGAGGATGGCGCACCCTTGAAAGGCTATATCGCATGGTCGCTGATGGATAATTACGAATGGGCCTTTGGGTATGAAAAACGCTTTGGCCTTGTCCATGTTGATTTCGACAGCTTGCAAAGGCGACCAAAAGCGTCTTATCACGCGCTCGCACAGGGCTGGCGCGCGGGCTAAATAAGGCAGGACAGGATGACATCTTCCCCCGATTTGGATTTGGTCGCTGATATCGGCGGCACCAACACCCGCGTGGCTTTGGCGCGCGAAGGCGTCATTGACCCCGACAGCATCCGCCGCTTTGCCAATAAAGACGCCGCTGATTTGCGCGAAATATTGGCGCAATTCATGGAACAGGCGGGCCTCCGTTCTGGCGCGCTCTCGGGCATTTGCGTGGCCGCAGCAGGCCCCGTGCGCGATGGCGTGGCCAAAATGACCAATTTGGATTGGCATATCGACCGCGCAATGTTGGCTGATGTCTCGGACGCGTCACGCGTGGCTGTGCTCAATGATCTACAGGCGCAAGGCTATGCGATTGGCCATATTTCCGATACGGAATTGCGTGTGATCCTGCCCCATGATCCCGCCTCTGCCCATGCGGCGAAATTGGTCATCGGGCTTGGCACGGGGTTTAACGCCGCCGCCGTATTTGACGGGCCGCGGGGCCGCGTGGTGCCCCCTTCGGAATCGGGCCATATCACCCTGCCCACCCCTGACGACCAAACCCGCGATCTTGCCCGCTTCTTAGCCGAAAAGCATGGCTTCGCCGCAGTCGAGGAAGTTCTCTCGGGGCGTGGGATCAGCCATGTTCACGCCTTTTTGCATGGGATTGATCAGCCCGCTCAACAGATCATGGATGCGCTTGAGCAAGATGATGCCAAGGCCCGCGCTACTGCTGCGCTCGTTGCACAGGTTCTGGGCAATGTCGCTGGGGATCTGGCCTTGGTGAACCTGCCCTTTGGTGGGGTCTATCTGATTGGCGGCGTCTCGCGCGCCCTTGCCCCCTATTTGATGCAATTCGGATTTGCCGAGGCCTTTGCGAATAAAGGACGCTTTGGCCCTTTTATGGCGCAATTCGGGGTCAGTGTGGTAGAAGATGATTTTGCCGCGCTCACAGGCTGCGCACAGGCCTTGATCGAGCTTTAGAACGCGCGGTCTTTGACGGCCTGCATAGATACATGCGTCGAGGTTGAGGCGACATGCGGCAGGGCGGATATGACCTCGCCCAACACGCGGCGATAGGCGCCCATATCGCGGCAGCGCACCTTGACCAAATAATCAAACGCCCCCGCAATCATGTGGCATTCTTCGATTTCGGGCACGGCAATGGTGGCTTTGTTAAAGGCGGCCAATGCCGCCTCGCGCGTGTCGGACAATTTCACCTCAACAAAAGCCACATGTTCGCGGTCAAGCTTTACGGGATCAAGCTCCGCGCGGTAGCCTCGAATATAGCCTTCCTGCTCAAGACGGCGCAGACGCACTTGGGTTGGGCTTTTCGACAGCCCCACGCGATCCGCCAATTCCGTTACGGAAATTCGGCCATCTTCTGAGACTTCCTTCAGAATCTTCCGATCAAACCCATCAATTTGCCCGCGTTCTGGCGATTTTGATACCATCAGACCCACCCTTTTCCTGTTTAATCAATTTATTTTCCCGCCAAACCACAAAGTCAAGGCGGATTTCCCGCCGATATCTTCGTATTGTAATTCATCTTCATTTTACCCGTGGTGTCCACATGACCGACCTTTCTGTGCTGCGCGATGCGATCCGTGACGATCACTTGGCCGATGAGGCCGCTATTCTCGACCGCCTGATAAAATCGCATGGCCCCGATCAGGCCACGCGCACCGCCGCCAAGGCGCGCGCAACCCGTTTGGTCACTTCCATCCGCAATGACGCAGATGCAGGGTTGATGGAGGTGTTTTTGGCCGAATATGGCCTCTCAACCCGCGAAGGCATTGCGCTGATGTGTTTGGCAGAGGCGCTGTTACGCGTGCCAGATGCGACCACGATTGATGCCTTGATCGAAGATAAAATTGCCCCTTCAGCCTGGGGCGAGCATTTGGGAAAATCCTCCTCCTCGCTTGTAAACGCGTCCACTTGGGCGCTGATGCTGACGGGGCGCGTTTTGCAAGATGGCGAAGGCATGGATCGCGTGTTGCGCGGGGCCTTGCGCCGTTTGGGCGAACCTGTGATCCGCACCGCCGTGGCCCGTGCCATGCGCGAGATGGGGCGGCAATTCGTGTTGGGTCAAACCATGCCAGACGCGATGGCCCGCGCCGCCAAGCAGGAGGCAAAGGGATACAGCTATTCCTATGATATGTTGGGCGAGGCCGCGATGACCATGGCCGATGCGGATGCCTTTTTTGCCTCTTACAAAACCGCCATTGCCAAGATCACCCCGCGCTGTAACGCTGGGAATATCCGCAGCAACCCTGGAATTTCGATCAAACTCTCGGCGCTGCATCCGCGCTATGAGGTGGCACAAAAAGATCGTGTTATGTCCGAACTTGTGCCGCGCGTTTTGGAATTGGCCCTTGATGCGCGTCAGGGCGGGATGGGTCTTAACATTGATGCCGAAGAAGCAAATCGTCTTGATCTGTCGCTTGATGTAATTGAGGCGGTCTTGGCTGATCCACGCCTTGCAGGGTGGGACGGGTTTGGTGTTGTGGTGCAGGGCTATGGCCTGCGCGCAGGCGCGGTGATTGACTGGCTTTACGCCCTTGCCACTAAACTTGACCGCAAGATCATGCTGCGTCTGGTCAAAGGCGCCTATTGGGACACCGAGGTGAAATTGGCGCAGGTTGAAGCGCTATCTGGCTTTCCCGTTTATACACGAAAATCCGCCACCGATGTGGCCTATCTGTGTTTGGCCAAAAAGCTGCTTGGTCTGACGGATCGCATTTATCCGCAATTTGCCACCCATAACGCCCACTCTGTGGCGGCCATTATCGAAATGGCAACAGACCCTACCCGTTTTGAATTCCAACGCCTGCATGGGATGGGCGAGGCGCTGCATGATCTGGTGCTGAAGGGCAACGCCACGCGCTGCCGCATCTATGCGCCCGTTGGGGCGCATCGGGATCTTTTGGCCTATCTCGTGCGCCGCTTATTGGAGAATGGCGCAAATTCTTCCTTCGTGAACCAAATCATGGATGAAAACACGCCACCTGAGGTGGTCGCAGCCTGCCCCTTTGAACGGCTCGAGCGCGCAGGGCCAAATCTTGCTGTGCGCCACCCAAGCGCGCTTTTTGCGCCCGAGCGCGCAAATTCACGCGGGTTCGACCTCAGCGATCCTGTCACCTTGGCCGAGTTAGACGCGGCGCGCGCGCCATTTCGGACGCATCAGTGGCAGGCAGGCCCCATTTTGGCCAAACCTGCGACAGGGGCCGATGACATCACCCAAACCTGCCCTGCCGATCCCACCGACATCGTGGGCCGTGTTACCGAGGCCGCCGCAGGTGATATCGAGACTGCACTTACATCTGCGCAGGCTTGGGACGCACCTGCCGCAGAGCGCTGTGCCTGCCTTGAACGGGCCGCCGACCTTTACGAAGCGCATCATGCCGAATTATTTGCGCTTCTGGCACGCGAGGCGGGCAAAAGCCCAGCCGATGCAGTGGCCGAACTGCGCGAGGCGGTAGATTTCTTACGCTACTACGCGGCTCATGCGCCGCTTTTGCAGCAGCCCGCGCGCGGGGTGTTTACCTGTATCAGCCCGTGGAATTTCCCCTTGGCCATTTTCACAGGGCAAATCGCTGCCGCGCTTGCGGCGGGAAATGGCGTTTTGGCAAAGCCCGCTGAGACAACCACCCTCATCGGTGCGCGGGCCGTGGAATTGCTCCATGCCGCAGGCGTGCCGCGTGGCGCCCTGCAATTTCTGCCAGGACAAGGGGCCAAGGTCGGGGCGGCCCTTGTCAGCGATGCGCGTGTTGCGGGCGTGTGCTTTACGGGGTCAACGGCAACTGCCCAAGGGATCAATCGCGCCATGGCGGTCCATCTGCACCCCGCAGCCCCTTTGATTGCAGAGACAGGCGGCCTGAATGCCATGATCTTGGACAGCACTGCCCTGCCCGAACAGGCCGTGCGCGACATTGTCGCCTCGGCCTTTCAATCAGCGGGTCAGCGTTGCTCGGCCCTGCGGTTGCTCTATGTGCAAGAAGATGTCGCAGAGGGCCTCTTACAGATGTTGCAGGGCGCGATGGAGGAACTCTCCCTCTCCCACCCATGGAACATATCCTGCGATGTGGCCCCCGTGATCACGGCAAGCGCGGCGGCAGAGATCAATGCCTATGTCCAACAGGCCCAGAGAGAGGGGCGTTTGATCAAACAGATCACCCCGCCCAGCACGGGCCATTATGTGGGGCCTGCCTTGATCTCATTGCCCGGTGGGATCAACGACCTTGAGCGCGAAGTCTTTGGCCCTGTCTTGCATGTTGCCACTTATAAGGCCCGCGATCTGGCGCGGGTTGTGGCCGATGTGAATGCAAAGGGCTATGGCCTGACCTTTGGGATGCACAGCCGCATTGATGACCGCATCGCCGAGGTGGCGAGCCAGATCAAGGTTGGCAATCTCTACATCAACCGCAACCAAATCGGTGCCATTGTGGGCAGTCAACCCTTTGGGGGCGAGGGTCTGTCTGGCACAGGGCCAAAGGCGGGCGGGCCGCACTATTTGCCGCGCTTTACGACCCCCGACCTCGCGGCAGAAGGCCCAATGGGCGATGCGCCCCCCTGTGATGAGGCCGAAGTGACCCGCGCCATTGCAGCACTTGCGCGCCCCTCTGACAGGCCCCTTTCCCAAGCAGAAATGCCCGGGCCTACAGGTGAATCAAACCTGTTGTCACGCTATGCGCGCGGGCAGGTTCTGTGTCTTGGGCCAACGGCGGAAGCTGCAATGATGCAGGTGCAAATGGCCAAAGAGGCAGGCTGCACCGCCCTTGCGATTGCGCCCAGTGTTGGCGCGCATGGGGTTGACGGGCTACTTCCTGCTGACATGCTGCACAGTCTCACGGGGTTTGATGCCGTGATCTTATGGGCAGATCCCGAAGAGGCCCGCCCCTATCGCGCGGCTTTGGCTGCGCGCGAGGGCGCCTTGATCCCGCTGATTTGTGAACGCGACCCTAAACCGCGCCTGATCCTTGAGCGGCATATCTGCATTGACACCACGGCGGCGGGCGGCAATGCGCGGCTTCTGGCGGCGGCAGGTGAGGCCTAGATCGCCAACCCCACGGCACGGCCAATTAGGGATGTGGCCACCATCGCCAACACGCCCCAGAACATGACACGGAATGCGGCGCGCCCTTTGGGGGCGCCGCCAGCCTGCGCACCAAGCGCCCCAAGCGTGCCAAGGGCCGCCAATGTGGCCGCCCCCACCCAAATCTCCACCTGATCATGCGGGGCCACGACCCCCATCAGCAACGGCACCAAAGCACCGCCTGCAAATGTCGCGGCAGACACCACCCCTGCCTCTACAGGCTTGGGCGGCGAAAGATCAGTCAGCCCAATCTCATCTCGCAAATGTGCGCCCAGCGCGTCTTTGCGGGTCAATTCGCGCGCCACCTCATCGGCCAACTGCTCCGACAAGCCCCGTTGACGATAAATCGAAGCCAATTCGGCCAATTCGCCCGCAGGGTTCAATTTCAACTCGCGCTTTTCGCGCTCGACATCGGCGCGCTCAACGTCGGCTTGGCTTGAGACGGAAACATATTCTCCCGCTGCCATCGACATCGCCCCCGCGACCATGCCCGCAATCCCCGACAAGAGGATCGTGCCTTGATCCGCACCGCCCGCAGCAACCCCCACGATCAATGACGCTGTCGACAAAATCCCATCATTCGCCCCCATCACCGCCGCGCGCAACCATCCTGAGCGTTGCGACAAATGCGGTTCCTCATGGGCCGAGGGGACATTGTGGGTATCAGGTCGGTGTTCAGCCATAATTGGGCAATCCCATTTTTCCTGGGTTAAAAATATTTTGCGGATCAATCCCGCGCTTGATTGTGGCCATGACCTCCATCGCTTCTGGCCCCAATTCGCGGATCAGATAGGCGGCTTTGCCTTGGCCGATGCCATGCTCACCTGTGCAGGTGCCCTCCATCGCAATCGCCATATCATTCAGCCATGCAACAAACCCCTCGGCCATCTCAACCTCGGCAGGACTGTCCGTGTCGATCAACATCAACACATGGAAATTTCCATCGCCCACATGGCCCACAACGGGGGCGATCATGCCCAATTCTGACGCACGCGTCTGTGCCTTTGTCACAGCTTCGGCCAGACGGCTGACGGGCACGCAAATATCGGTGGAAATCCCCTTTGCCCCGGGGCGCAGGGCCAAACCCGCCCAGTAGGCATCATGGCGCGCTTGCCACAGTTGATTGCGCTCCTCCTCAAGGGTGGTTGCGGCAAAACCCGTGCCGCCAAAATCAGCTGCAATCTCGCCAAAACTTGCCGCATCCTCGGCCACGCCTGTCTCGCTGCCATGAAATTCCAATAACAAAAGCGGCGTTTCTGGCAGGGACAGTTTGGAATAGCGATTAACGGCCTCAACCATCAACTTGTCGAGCAACTCAATGCGCGCCACGGGCAATCCATATTGCACAGTCGCAATGACACATTCGCAGGCAGCCTCGACCGAAGGGAAAGAACAGGTCGCCGCAGAAATGGCCGCAGGGATACCGCGCAGACGCAAGGTTAACTCGGTGATCAGGCCAAGCGTGCCTTCAGAGCCGATCATCAGATGGGTCAAATCATACCCTGCCGAAGATTTCCGCGCCCGCGCGGCGGTTTTTACAATCTCCCCCGATGGCAAAACCGCCTTCAGCCCAAGGATATTTTCCTTCATCGTGCCGTAGCGCACGGCATTCGTGCCGCTTGCCCCCGTGGCCGCCATACCGCCAAGCGTTGCATCTGCTCCTGGATCCACGGGAAAGAACAGCCCCGTGTCGCGCAAATGCGTGTTCAACGCCTTACGCGTGACACCTGGCTCAATCACGACATCCATATCCTCGGCACTGACCCGAAGAATGCGGTTCATCTGACTGAAATCAATACAAATTCCCCCTGCGGACGCATTCACATGCCCCTCAAGGGATGAGCCTGCCCCAAAGGGGATCACAGGCACATGATGACGCGCGCACAGACGCACGATTTCTTGGACTTCCTCGGTCGATTGCACAAAAACCACGGCATCAGGCGCTTGGGTGCGCAGCCATGTGGTGGTGTGGCCATGCTGTTCGCGCAAGGCGGCACTGGTCGCAAGCCGCGCCCCAAATTGCCCCGCAAGCGCCTCGATCACGATAGCAATGCCGTGCTCATTGCGCGGAAGATCTAAAATTTCAGCCATGGTGATGCACTTTCCCTGTTGCTGCCTTTATGTTTAGCGACAGCCGCACAGAAGAAAAAGGGGGGCCGCACCCTCGGGGCTAAAGCCCGTAAAGGGCGCCAAATTTTTCCTCGAGATAGCGCAACAGCGGCTCAGGGGAGACAGGCCCACCGATTGCATCCTCAATCGTCTGGCGCGGCGGTTTCAGGCTGCCGTGGCGTTGCAATCTCTCGCGCAGCCAATCGGTTGCAGGGCGTGGATTGCCCTGTGCCAATGCCGCATCCAAATTCAGCACATCCGCGCGCAAAGCCTGCATCAAGCAGCCGGCATAGACATTGCCAAGCGCGTAGGTGGGGAAATATCCAAACAGGCCCGCCGACCAATGCACATCTTGCAACACCCCGTGGCTTGGGCGATCCACGGCGAACCCAAAATCAGCCATAAAGCGATCATTCCATGCCCCCTCAAGATCACCCACGGCCAGATCACCGCTGATCAATGCCTGCTCTAGATCAAACCGCAGCATGATGTGCAGGTTATACTGCACCTCATCGGCCTCGGTGCGGATATAGCCTTTGGCAACCCGATTGATCGCCGCATAAAGCGCAGCAGGGCTATCTGTTGACAGCCCACCAAAGGCCGTCTGCATCTGCCCATAAAGCCATGTCACAAAAGGCAGGGATCGACCAAGCTGATTTTCGTAAATGCGGCTTTGGCTTTCATGCACCCCCATCGAGGCCCCCTGCCCCAATGCGGTCAAATGATAGAGCGGGTTGATATTTTGCTCGTAGCAGGCATGGCCCACTTCGTGAATGGTCGAATAAAGCGCATTAAACGGATCATCCCGCGCCACCCGCGTGGTGATGCGGCTGTCACTGCCTGAGCCAGAAGAAAACGGGTGAACGGCAAGATCAATCCGCCCTTTGTCGAGATCATAGCCAAAGGCCAAAGCAATCTCGCGCGTCAGGGCAAGCTGCGCCGCCTCGTCAAAATCACCCGATATCGCCGCAGGCATGGGTTTTTCAAGGATCGCCGCGCGCAAGGCCACAAGGCGCGGGCGCATCGCATCAAACAGAGCCGCGATTTCGCTGGCGCGCATCTCAGGTTCGTAATCGTTTAACAACGCATCATAAAGGGCCGCACCACGCGTCTCGCCTGACAGACAGGCAGCCTCTTCGCGGCGCAGGGTGATTAGTTGCTCAAGAACAGGTAAAAATCCCGCAACATCATCTTCGGCGCGGGCCTTGGCCCAGACCCCATGGGCGAGCGAGGCCGTGCGCGCCAATTCCGCCGCCAAACGCGCGGGGATTTTTGTAGCACGCTGATATGACCGCGAGATCAGCCGCAAAGAGGATGCTTCAAAATCCGTTTCAGCCTGTGCGGTTTCTAGCAGTTCGCCAAGTGCAGGGTCAGTGCGGCGGGCGTGCAGAACCCCCTCCATCGCTGCGATTTCTTCGGCGCGCTGTGCCGCTGCCCCTTTGGGCATCATGGTTTCTTGATCCCAATGCAACCGTCCCGTGACCTGCTCAAGCGCGGCGGTTTGCGCTGCATGCGCCAAAAGATCCCCCATCGCGCTCATGCCGCTGCCCCACGCAAGGATTTCTCAGGCGGATAAATCGCAAGGAAGCGCGCGCGCAAAATCAAGACAACCAAGGCCACCGCGCCAAGCTGATGGGTCAAGCCAAGGGCAATTGGCGCAGAATGCATCACTGTTACGATCCCGATCACCACCTGCCCAAACAGCATCACCGCCATCCAAGCATAGGATTGGCGCACCATAGCATTGCCCGATTTGCGCCCTTTGAGCCAAACCGCAATCCCATAGGCAAAGACCAGATAGCCCAGCATCCGATGGATGAATTGGACGGTGCCATCATTTTCGAACAGATTACGATACCAAGGGTCAATCGCCCACATATCAGGCGGGGTGAACCCGCCGGCCATCAAAGGCCAATCAATATAATTGCGCCCTGCATCGATTCCCGCGACCAAAGCCCCAACCAAGACTTGCAAAAAGGTGAGATGCAAAAGCCCCGTAGTCATACCAAAAAGGCGCTTATCGCCCGCACGCCGCGCCGCCAATAAAGCGGGCGCAGGTCGGCTGAGCTGCAAAATAAACCATGTGATGAGGGCAAGGATGACGAACGCGACACCCAAATGTGTCGCCAACCGATAGGAGGCAACATCAAACATGCCAGGCGCAAGACCTGAATAGACCATCCACCATCCGATGGCCCCTTGCAGACCACCAAGCGCCCCAAGCGCCACGATTTTTGGAACACACCCTTTGATCAGATTGCCAGAGAGCGCTAGCGCGGCAAACCCAAGGGCCCAAACAAGACCGATTGCGCGCCCCCATTGACGATGGCCCCATTCCCACCAGAAAATATACTTAAACTCGGCCATCGACATGCCGCGATTTTGCTGTTGGTATTCGGTTGTCTGCTGATAGGCGGTGAATTGCTCTTGCCACTGGTCATCACTGAGCGGCGGAATTGCCCCCGAAATCGGCGCCCATTCAACGATAGACAACCCTGAATCGGTCAGGCGCGTCATGCCCCCAATGGCAATCATTGCCGCAACCATTACAAAGAGAACCGCCAAATAGGCCCGCATCCATTTGCGCGCCGCGCCCGTGTCGCGGGAAATCCCCGAAGGATTCGGGCCTGTTTTTCCCGCCCCAGAGGGCCCTTTGCCTGATTGGTCGACCTCTTCGAAAATATTGCGGCTCATGGCGCGGCCCCTTCTCGATCTTCATTTGGCAAAAGACCTAGCGCCTTGGCAGAGGCTTCGCAAGAATGCGCGGCAGTTTGGCGCTAGGGCCGATCGCGCCAACGCTGCATCTGTCGCAAAATGCCATGGAACAGCTGAACATCGGCCCGCGTCAGGGGCAGACGCCCCCACAGATTGCGCAAGACCAGCTTCATGCCTGCGGCCTTTGTTTCGGGAAAGAAATAGCCCATTTCATCAAGCTTTTCTTCGTAGTGATCCGCCAGTTTTTCCACCTCAATCGCGGTGGCAAAATCGCTGCGGGCAAATTCCATGCGCATTTCCACCACCTCGCTGGTTTGGCGGCGCCACTCATAAGCGCATAGCAGCACAGATTGCGCCAGATTGAGCGAGGGAAAATCAGGGTTCACGGGCACAGTTATAATCGCATCAGCCCGCGCGATATCGTCATTTTCCAAACCAGCGCGCTCGGGGCCAAAGATCACCGCAACCTTGCCCCCCGCGGCATGGATGGCCCGCGCCTGCGCCATAGCCGCCTCGGGGCTGAGGATCGGTTTGGTCAGGCCCCGTTCGCGGGCAGTGGTCACAAACACATGGGTGCAATCGGCAATCGCCTCGGGCGTTGTCTCCACCACCAAAGCAGGATCGAGCACCACGCCTGCGGCGCCACTGGCCAAGGCCACCGCGCGTTCATTCGGCCACCCATCGCGCGGGGCCACAAGGCGCATGTGGTTCAGGCCGAAATTCCACATCGCCCGTGCCGCCGCGCCGATATTCTCACCCATCTGCGGGCGCACAAGCACGAAACAGGGCATTGGATGGGCGGTTGCGGGAATTTGGCTATCGTCACTCATGATCCTGCCATATCGTGCGGAGCCATTCTTGCCAAGCGCCCCATTGCTGAACACGAAGCAAACCATTAGGAACAAACAAAGACTGACAAGAGGCAGCCCTATGTCCGACATGGATATTCCACAGATTTACCTTGTGACCCCGCCAAATTTTGAGCTGACGGGCTTTGGCGCACAGCTTGCGGCAGTTTTGGATGCCTATCCTATCGCCTGCCTGCGCCTTGCTCTGGCAAGCCGTGATGAAGATGACCTCGCGCGCGCGGCGGATCACTTGCGCGAAATTGCCCATGCCCGCGACATCCCCATGGTGATGTCAGAACATATCAAACTGGTCGAACGCTTGGGGCTTGATGGCGTGCATCTCTTGGATGGTTCGCGCAGCACCCGCAAAACCCGTGCGGATCTTGGCGGCGATGCAATCATCGGCTGCTTCTGTGCCAATTCCCGCCATGATGGGATGAATGCAGGGGAAATGGGGGCGGATTACATCAGTTTCGGCCCTGTTGGCGACACAAGCCTTGGCGATGGCAGCCGCGCCGAAGATGATCTTTTCGCATGGTGGAGCCAGATGATCGAACTGCCAGTCGTGGCCGAAGGCGCGCTGACGCTTGCAGATATCGAACGCCTTGCGCCGATCACAGATTTCTTCGCCATCGGTGAGGAAATTTGGCGCAAAGACGACCCTGTGGCAGCCCTTAAGACGCTTCTGTCCCCTCTGGGCTAAGGGCCTGCGTAAGCCCCGCACGCACGGCCGTTTCGGCGGCCTGCGCCAGTGCCTTGCGCGATGCAAACTCTGAGACGCGCAAGGGCGCGTGATAGATGACCGTGACATGGCCATTTTCACGGACAGATAGCACCCGCATCAGGCCCGCACCAAAGGATTGATTCCCCCACCACCCGTAAAAGGCGGGATTTTCGCCTGCGGGGGCGTGATAGGCGATGGTGACGGGCTGAACAGTGATATCCCGTGGCAGATCAGCCGCAAAAAACGCCTCAAACAGGCTTGAGCGGAAGGGTAAAACGCGCAACCCATCGGTGGATGTGCCTTCTGGGAAAAACACCAAACGCTCGGCGCCCTCTGCAAGGCGCATATGCAACAGGCGATTTTGATCTTTTGCCGCCATGCGCCGCCGCTCGATGAAAACGGTGCCTGCTGCGCGCGCCAAAATCCCAATACCCGCCCAATCGCGCACTTCGGATTTCGCCACGAATACCACAGGCCCGCCCGCATTGAGCGGAAAAATATCAAGCCAAGACACATGATTGGCGACAATCGCGCCCGCAGCTTGTGCGGCATTTCCTTTGCGCGTCACCTTGAGGCCCAAAATCACACAGACAAAGGCGCAGACGATTTGCGTGATCCGCGCAGTTACAGGGCGGCGCAAAGGCCCCGCTATGACGCGCTCTGGCACGCGGCACAAAAGCAGGGTCAAAAACCCAAACCCAATGACCATAAGGATCGCAGCCCCGCGCAGACAGGCGCGCAGAATACCCAAAACCCCAACAGATGTGGGCGTGACCTGAGGGGCGCCATCCCATCGCATGGGCCTATATCCCCCGACCCCGCGCGTAGAGCGCGCGATGTTTTTCCGACATCAGGGCCGTATCAAGGATCAAACAAATATCCGTGCAATTAAAGGCGTGATCCACAAAGGCCCCCTGCCCAACCGCACCGCCAAGGCGCAGATAGGCCTTGATCAACGCGGGCAGCGCACGCGTAGCAGCCGTGCGCTCAAGCGCGTCTTCGGCAATGAGGTTCATGTCCTGATAACCCGCCGCCCGCGCCTTTGGGCGCAGCCCCTCAGGCGCAAGATGGCGGTGATGCAGCAGCGACAGAGGCGCGGCCAATTCGGCCACATCAGTGCCATGTAAGGAGGCCACACCAAATAAAATTTCAATCTCATGGGTCACGATATAATCGGCCAGCCCATTCCATAAATGCATCAGCGCCGTGCCCCCGCGATAATCGGCATGAACGCAAGACCGCCCCAATTCCAGCAAACGCCGACCCGAAGATTTGAGCGGCGCGAGATCATATTCGTCCTCGGAATAGAATTGCCCTGCGGCTTTGGCCCCTTGCTCCTGCATCACGCGGTAAACGCCCACAACTTGCTCGCCCACAGCGCGGCGATGATCCAGAAGCATGAGATGATCAAAAAATGGGTCAAAGCGATCTGCCTCAAGCCGCGCCTCATGATCCACCAAGGCCCCATCAGCGCCCAATTCCGCCACGAATACCTCATAGCGCAGGCGCTGTACCGCGCGAATATCCTCTGGGCTTGAGGCCAATCGCAGCTCAAAATGCGGCTCTTGCGACACCATAAGGTGGGCCTTCCTGTCCTGGCTGTGCCTTTCGCGCCGCAATTTTGCGGCCTTTGGGGCAAATACGTTTATCTGTGCAGCGCGATGCGCCTTTCCAAGATATGATCTTCGTGATGCAGAATTAGGGTATTGTTAACCATCATTCCAGTAGACCGAACCCTTAAGCGCCCCATTCGGGCAGCAATGTCACATGGCGGGAGTCGATCACTTGTTTGCCTTGATGCTCGAAATTGACGGTCACCTTGCCGCCAATATTGGATTGCACCTGCCCCAACCCCCAATCGGGTTGCGCAGGGTTGCGCACCAACATTCCAGGCTCAAGCAGCGCATTCAACTCTTCGGTCATCGGAGGCCTCATTGATGGATCAAATCGTCTTTAGCCCAAATTCACAGGATTTGTCAGCCCTGGTTGCATCACGGCTCCGTCATGATTTGGGCAACCCTTTGGGGGCTGTGTCAAACGGGGTTGAGCTTCTGCAAATGAGCGGCATGGCCAACAGTCCTGAAATGGCCCTGATTGCCGATGCGCTGCGCGATACCGAAGCGCGGTTGCGGTTTTTCCGGATCGCCTATGGCGCGGCGCGGCCTGATCAGCATATCTCTGAACGCGAAGCGCGCAATATTCTGAGTCAGATGTATGGCGCGGGCCGCCTGACCGTTGACTGGCTTTTGACGGGGGATTTACCGCGCCATCATGTAAAAAGCGCCTTTTTGATGATCGCCTGTGCCGAAGCGGCCCTTCCTATGGGGGGGCATATCACAATCGCACAGCCAGAGCGCGGCAAGCTTACAGTCGGCGCTGACGGGCCACGGATCTTGCACGACTTGTCAGGTCTGGCGTGGCTCGGCGGGGCCAGTCACAGCACCCCAAGCCCGCGCGAGGTGCAATTCCTGATGCTGTTAAAGGAGGCCGCTGACATCGGGGCTGAGATTTCCCTTAGCCTCTCGGACACCCGTGTGCAGATCAGCCTGCAGGGGTCGCGGTTATAACGCCTGCAATCCTGCGCGAAACCGCGCAGCTTTGGCCACATACCCCGCCGCCGATTGAATAAGCCCTGCGCGCGCCGCCTCGTCTAGCGCGCGAATAACACGGCCTGGCATCCCCATCACCAAACTGCCGTCAGGAATAACTTTGCCCTCAGGGATCAAGGCCCCCGCCCCGATCAAGCAGCCCTTTCCGACAACCGCACCGTTCATCACCATCGCGCCCATGCCGATCAATGTGCCATCGCCAATCGTGCAGCCATGCAAAAGCGCGCGATGCCCAATGGTGCAATCCTCGCCTACAGTCAGGGGCAGACCTGGGTCTGTATGGCAGATCACATTTTCCTGCAGATTGCTGCGCGCGCCAATGGAAATCAGTTCATTGTCACCGCGCAACGTGGCCCCAAACCAAATGCTGCTTTCGGCAGCAAGGGCAATCTTGCCGATGACATTGGCATCATCGGCAACCCATGCATCGGCGGCAATATCGGGCTGATGCCCCTCAAATGCGTAAATCATGGCGCGCGCATCCCCTCATATTCACTTTGTAAACCCCGCAAAAACCCTGCAAGGCTTGGCTGTTGAATACGGCGCATCCGTTCAGCCGTGATGATTGTGCTCAGATTGTCAAAGCACGCGTCCAGATCATCATTGACGAGAACGTAATCATAGCCATCCCAATGGCTGATCTCGTCCCAAGATTTTGCCATCCGTTTGGCAATGGTTTCGGCATCATCTTGTGCGCGCGTCACTAGACGTTCGTGCAAGGCTGCAATGCTCGGCGGCAGGATAAAGATCGACAGCGCATGTGCGCCCAGCGCAGAGTTGCGGATTTGCTGCGCCCCCTGCCAGTCTATGTCAAATAAGACATCGCGCCCCGCATCAATGGCCGCACGCACAGGTGGCATCGGGCTGCCGTAGAGATTGCCGAACACCTCGGCATGTTCCAGCATCGCGCCCTCATCCACCATCCGCTCAAACCCAGCGCGATCGAGGAAATGGTAATGTTCCCCATCCACCTCGCCTATACGCGGCGCGCGCGTGGTGGCGGATACTGAAAACCGCAACGACCCGTCCCATGCCATCAAACGCCGTGCCAACGTGGATTTCCCCGCGCCCGAAGGCGAAGAAAGAATGATCAGCAAGCCACGGCGTGTGGCAGCGTTGAGAGATTTTGCATCGGTCTGAGACATCAGGCGCGTCTTTCTATGGCGATCTTTACTTTGCGCGCGCATCTTGAGGATCAGACCGCAGAGGTCAAGCTAAAGCAGCGCCCATGCCCCATTAACCAATTTCTGTCATATGGGCTGAATTTTTCGAAAATTTGCCGTTACTATGCCCGAGGTAACACACCTCAGCACATAAACCTTCGATCCGCCGCATAGGGGTATGCAGCAGGCGTATCGAACCCGTTGAGGATAGGGGAAAACGATGGGGAATTATTATTTTGGCGATGCCGCGCGTGACAAGGACGAAACCCTTGATCACCATATGGCCTTCACGCGATTGCGACAGCATTGGAACAGTTTGCGTGACACCGTCCACCGACCACCCAAAGCACGCGATTTGCAGCCGCATATCTTAGGCGCGGCCCTACCATTCGTGTTTTTGGTGGAAAATCTCGGCGGCGAGATTTTGCGCCTAAAACTGGGTGGCACGCATTTATGCGATGTTATGGGGATGGAACTGCGGGGAATGCCGCTGCGGTGTTTTTTTGCCTATAATGAACGCCCGCGCTTTGCCACTGCGGTCGAGCCTGTTTTCACGGGGCCTGCGGAATTGGATATAAGACTGCAAAGCAGCTATAGTGAGATTGAGCCACCCGTTTTGGCGCGCATGATCCTTTTGCCCTTGCAAAGCGCCTCGGGCATGATTGATCGCGCCATTGGGGCTTTTGTGACCAAAGGGCCGCTTAACCATGCGCCCTATCGGTTTGAGATTGAGCGCACGGATCTGCACCCGCTTCATGCAGAAACGGCGGCTGTAACGCCGCCGCCCCATATGGACATGAAACCCACCAAAGTGCCCTATCTGCGCGTCCTGTCAGGGGCGCGCGCAGGCTAGCTCATCAGCGCAGCGGTTTTTTATCCCGCCGCCGCTGCAGCTGCATCACGGCGGGTTGAGGACAATTCCTCCGCCACCAAGAAGGCCAATTCAAGCGACTGGCTGGCATTGAGGCGCGGATCACAGGCCGTGTGATAGCGGCTTGAGAGATCCTCATCGGTCACAGCGCGCACGCCGCCTATGCATTCGGTGACATCTTTGCCTGTCATCTCGAAATGCACCCCGCCCGGAATGGTGCCTTCGGCGCGGTGGATGGCAAAGAATTCCTGCACCTCCCGCAAAACCGAGTCGAAGGGCCGCGTCTTAAACCCACTGGCCGATTTGATCGTGTTGCCGTGCATTGGGTCACAGCTCCAGACCACATTTGCCCCGTGCGATTGCACCGTGCGCACAAGGCGTGGCAGATGATCGCCAACCTTGCCCGCACCAAAGCGCGCAATCAATGTCAGGCGGCCTGCCTCATTTTCTGGGTTCAACTTATCCATAAGGATTTTCAGATCATCCTCGGTGGTGGTCGGCCCGCATTTCAGACCAATCGGGTTTTGCACCCCTGCACAGAATTCAACATGCGCGCCCTCTGGCTGACGGGTGCGGTCGCCAATCCAGATCATATGACCCGAGCCTGCAATCGGTTTGCCCGTGGTCGAGTCAATCCGACACAGGGCTTCCTCATATTCCAACAACAGCGCCTCATGGCTCGTGTAGAAATCGACACTGTGCAATTCATGTGTGGTCTGTGGGCTAATGCCAGCCGCGCGCATGAAATCAAGGCTATCTTGGATATGATTGGCCATGTCGCGGTATCTCTCCGCGTCATCGTGATCGGTAAAGCCCAAGGTCCAGCTATGCACCCGTTCGATATCTGCGAAACCACCCGTTGAGAAAGCCCGCAACAGGTTCAACGAAGCGGCAGCCTGCGTATAGGCCTGCAACATCTTGGCAGGGTCAGGAATGCGCGCCTCGGGCGTGAAGGCCAACTCGTTGATGATATCACCGCGATACGAGGGCAACTCGACCCCGTTGATCACCTCGGTGGGCGCCGAGCGCGGCTTGGCGAATTGCCCTGCCATACGGCCCACTTTGACCACGGGAACCTTGGCGCCATAGGTCAAGACCATCGCCATTTGCAGCATGACTTTGAAGGTGTCGCGAATGGAATCTGCCGAAAATTCAGCAAAGCTTTCGGCGCAATCGCCCCCTTGCAGCAAAAACGCCTCACCACGGGCAGCTTTGCCAAGCGCGGCTTTGAGGCGGCGCGCCTCACCCGCAAAAACCAGAGGAGGATATTTACCAAGCTGCGCCTCAACCGCCGCCAATGCTGCCTGATCAGGATAATCAGGCATCTGCACGCGCGGCTTGCTGCGCCAGCTAGATTTCGTCCATGTTTGTGCGGCTTCAGCACCCATGGGAGCCTCCTTCGGTCTTCCATAAAAATTACGATTTCGGCCTGCTTATAGACGCGGAACTCCCCCGCGTCCAATGGCAATTTCGCAAGCTACGGATCAAAAGGGGGGCTTGCGGCGCGCGCAATTTGGTGGTTTCGCTAGAGAAACGACCACGTAAGGTTGCATCGTGATGTGCGCCTCGGTGCGATGTTTAATGTTTGTGGCTTTGTTCAAAGGACTCTGGAGATGAGCAGACCAACCCCCCGCGATGCAGACGCCGCGAAACGCTATGTTTTCGTGCTGTTGGATCGCTTTACGATGCTCTGCTTTGCCTCTGCGGTCGAAGCCTTGCGCATTGCCAATCGGATGTCGGGACGCACACTCTATGAATGGGCCTTGGCGGGGGATGGGGGCGAGGTTGCGTATTGCTCTGCGGGGATCGGCTATAAGCTAGATATGGATCTCGAAGAGCTGACCCGCGAAGACACAATCATGCTGTGCGGCGGGATTGATGTGCAATCCGCCACAACGAAGCGCATTCTCAACTGGTTGCGGCGCGAGGCGCGGCGCGGTTCGGTTGTGGGCGGGCTGTGCACCGCAGGCTATACTTTGGCTAAGGCGGGGCTGTTAGACGGCAAACGCGCCACGATCCATTGGGAAAACCAAGACAGCTTTTCCGAAGAATTCGAAGATGTCACCCTGACGAAATCCGTCTTTGTGATTGATGGCAACCGCATCACCACCGCAGGCGGCACCGCCTCGATTGATTTGATGCTGAAAATCATCGCCAATGATCACGGCGAAGAACTGGCGAATTTGGTGGCGGATCAGTTGATCTATACCTCGATCCGCACCGACCAAGACACGCAGCGCCTGTCAATTCCAACCCGCATCGGTGTGCGTCATCCTAAACTCAGCCAAGTTATTCGGATGATGGAGCATAATATCGAAGACCCGATCAGCCCGGCGAGTTTGGCCAAAGAGGTCGGAATGTCCACGCGCCAATTAGAGCGATTGTTCCGCCGTTACCTGAACCGCAGCCCCAAGCGATATTACATGGAACTGCGCCTTGCCAAAGCGCGCAATCTGCTGATGCAAACCGATATGAGCGTGATCAATGTGGCATTGGCCTGTGGATTTGCATCCCCCTCGCATTTTTCAAAATGCTATCGCGCGCAATATGACACCACCCCCTATCGCGAGCGGGGCACCCATGCGAGCAAACCTGACATAATCGTCAAATAATACCTTATTGCCCCACCCGTGCGGCGCGCCCCCCACGGCGCACAGCGCGCGGGGCTTGTTCAAGCGCCTCGCGCAGGGTTTCGCTCATCGGGTGCGCTTGATCTTCGGCTGCATATTGCTCAAGCAGATGGCGAATATAGGTTTTGGGGTCATCCGCGGTGATGGACAATGCCCAATCCATGAAAATCGTGCGGCATTCGCCCCGCGTGATCCCCTCGATGCGATAGGCCTCGCGGATCAGCGCCTTTGGATCATAGATATCGCCCTTCATAACACCGAAACTCCTGCATTCCATATGCCCTTGGCCGATCTAGGGTTTGCGTGTCAAAGCGGCCTCGATAATTGCGACAGATTCCACGCGGCCAGCGTCAAGCGCAGTTTCCAAACTGGCGCGATCCGCATGGCCCGTGGCGCGCACCAGAAATTCTAGCCCACCCTGCCCGATATCACTTGGATCAAGCGGCGCGTCCGTCAAGAGGCGCGCAGCCTGCGCCGCACGAGAAAATAGCGCATGCGCGGCAGATAAGGCCTCCGCTTCGGCTTGGGTCAGCCAACCGCATTTGACCGCTGCGCGCAGATGGCGCGCGGTGGCGCGGGCCGCGCTGCCCGCGATCAGCGCGCCCGCCTGCCCGATCAGATCAATATCCTGCATACCGCCCATGCCCGCCTTGACGTCAAAGGTGCTGCCCTTGCGCCCTGCCGCTGCAAGGCGTTGGCGCATATCGACCAAATCCGAGATGACCGTGCTTGGCTTGCGCGGGGTTTGGATCACCTGCATCCGCGTGGCTTCGACATCTGCGCCAAGGCTTGCATCGCCGGCCACGACACGCGCGCGGGTGAGGGCCATATGCTCCCACCCCCATGCCTCATTCATTTGATAATGCGTGAAGGCCTCCAAGGATGTCGCAACCGGCCCTTTGCGGCCTGAGGGCCGCAGACGCATATCAACCTCGTAAAGCCGCCCCTCTGAGGTCGGCGCAGAGAGTGCGGTGATCAGCATTTTTGTCGCCTTCGAGAACCACCCCCGCGCGTCCAATGGGCGCGGGCCATCCGTCATCTCAACACCGCCCGCATCATAAATGACGATCAAATCCAAATCCGATCCCGCCGTGAGCCGCGCAGCCCCAAGGCTCCCCATGGCCAAAACAACCCCACCGCGACCTGGCGCGTCCCCATGTTTTTTGGCCAATTCAGAACAGACCAAAGGCCAGAAACAGGCAATCACCACATCGGCCAAATCAGTATAGTGCTTGGCCGCTTCTTCGGCCTCAATCAGGCCGCGCAGGTGATGCACCCCAACACGGAAATGCCATTCTTTCAGCCAACGGCGCGCAGCGTCCAACTGTCCTTCATAATCAAGCCCTTCAAGCGCGCTGCTGAGAGATTGCAATAATTCGCCCAGTGCGGGCCATGGCGCAAAGAACCCACCGCTGAGAACCGCATCTAGAACTTTAGCATTGCGCGATAAGTATATGGAAAGCGCGGGCGCCGTTGCGCAGATATCAGCCAAAAGGTCAATCAATGACGGGTTTGATTGGAATAAAGAAAATAGTTGAACACCCGCAGGCAAACCTTTGAGAAAACTGTCAAAATTTGAAAGGCTTTCATCTGGATTTGCGGATTTCATCAGCTTGGCCAAGAGGGCGGGTTTGATCTGCTCGAAAATCTCGCGCCCGCGTGATGCGCGCAAACAGGAATAGCCCGGCCAACGCGATAAAATCTCTATTTGTGAGGAGGTAAGAGTGACATCTTCATGTTCAATCTCAGCTTGCTTTTGCGGTGTGTAAAACGGCTCGCAGGCGTCATCAACTGCGTGCAATCGCGCCAGAAGCGCGGCACAAAATGCGGCGACATCCCCCTCTCCCATAAAGGCCGCAAGCCGCGCAAACCCTTCGGGCGATTTGGGCAAGCTGTGCGTCTGCGCGTCATGGATCATCTGCAAACGGTGCTCGACCTCGCGATGCGCGATGTAATGCGCGGTAAGGCTTTCTGTGACTTCTGGATCAACCCATGATTTTTCAGCCAAGGCGGCCAAAGCATCAACCGTGCGCCGCACCCGCAAATCGGGATCTCTGCCACCTGCCACCAATTGGCGGGTCTGGGCAAAAAATTCGATCTCACGAATGCCGCCCGCCCCCAGTTTCATATTATGCCCCTCAAGGGTGAACCCATGCAGGCCCTTATGGTCGCGGATACGCTGGCGCATGTCTTGGGTGTCACGGATAGCGGCGAAATCCAAATGCTTGCGCCACACGAAGGGGGTGAGGGTTTTCAAGAACCGCTCCCCTGCCGCAAGATCACCTGCGGCAGCGCGCGCCTTGATATATGCGGCGCGCTCCCAATTTCGCCCCTCCGCCTCGTAATAGCGTTCAGCCGCAGCCATTGAGATACAGACGGGCGTCACAGAGGCATCAGGGCGCAGCCGAAGATCGGTGCGGAACACATAACCCTCGGATGTGATTTCCCCCAAACTTGCGGCAATGCGGCGGGTTGCGCGCACGAACCCTGTGCGCGCCTCCATCTCATCACCTGCATCGAATCTTGTCTCATCAAAGAGGCAGATCAGGTCAATGTCAGAGGAATAATTCAACTCCCCCGCCCCCATTTTCCCCATCGCAAGCGCCACCATTCCCGCGCCATCGCGCAGCGCGTCCTCCTCGGTTTGGGTCGGAATGCGTCCGCGCCGCGCCTCGGCCCCTACATGAACCCGCAGCGCCGCCTGCACACTGGCATCGGCGAATTGCGACCAAAGGGCGGTGCTGGTCAACAAATCCCAAACCCCGCCACAATCGGCCAAAGCCACAAGGATCGCGGCGCGGCGCTTGAGGCGGCGCAGCCCCGCATCCAGATCACTGGCCCCTAAGGCGGCCGCCTCTGCCAAAATCGCCGCCATACCCGCCTCAGGCGCGGCGCTGAGGGCGGGGATCAACCAATCGACTTCGCGGCGGATCAGGCCCGCCAGATACGGCGCACATCCGGCCACGCCATGGATGACCTCACGCAGTTCAGGCGCAAGGTCGTTCAATTGGGGCAGATCCGCGAACAGCCCCGTCGCCAAGGCGCCGTCATAGGCAAGGGGGGCGCGGGTGATCCGAGTGGCAAAGGGGGCAGCGTTTTGGGTCATCTTGTCATTATCATGCGTTTGCGTTCAAAGGTTGTGACAGATGTTAGAAGGGAATGCGCATGAGCAAAAGCCTTGCCCGCGTGGCCCATGCCCTAGAGAGGGCGGGGCTAGAGGCTGTGATCCTTGAGATGGCCGAAGGCACCCGCACCGCCGAAGATGCGGCGCGCGCGGCGCAATGCCAAATCGATCAAATTGCGAAATCAATCATATTCCGCGAGGTCGCGAGCGGTGAGTTGGTTTTATTCATCACCGCAGGCGGCAATCAGGTCGATCCCTCGCGCGCCGAAGCCATGACTGGGTGCGCCTTGGCACGGGCGGATGCCGACACGATTCGCCGTGTCACGGGCTTTGCAATCGGGGGTGTGGCCCCTGTCGGGCATCTGAGCCCCTTGCGCATATGGTTTGACCCGCGGCTTTTGGCCTTTGATTTGGTATACGCGGCGGCAGGCACACCGCGCCATATTTTCGGCATCTCCCCCGAACAGCTTTTGCAACTGAGCGGGGCAAAACAGGCCGATTTCGTGGCCGAATAAAAAGAATCGGAACAGATGCCAAGATTTTCCTTGAAATGGGAAACATGACGCACTAGGTGCCCCACTTACGAACCGGGTGCCGATCCCAACCTCGCTGCCATCAGCGGGGGGGCGCTAAGGGCCCACCACATCAATCTGCTGGTAAGAAGGGGGCGTGCTATGTCTAGCGCCGACCTCTTCCAACTGGGGACTGGTCTGGAGACAGGCGCCCATGCGGAAGACACTCACAGCCTTTCGGCTGACCGAAGCGTGTTCGATGAAACACGCGATGATCACTTCATTCGCCGCGATGGCCGCGTTTTCGCGGGCACGCATCTGATCCTCGAAGTCGTCAATGGCCATGGACTTGATGACGAGGCGCGGATTCAAACTGCATTTCGCGACTGCGTGCGCGAATGTGGGGCAACGCTTCTGCACATTCATACCCACAAATTCAGCCCCCAAGGCGTGTCGGGTGTGGCGGTTTTGGCGGAAAGCCATATCTCGGTGCATACATGGCCCGAGATTGGCTATGGCGCATTTGACGTCTTTATGTGCGGCGATGCCGAACCATGGCGCGCGGTAGATGTGCTTAAAGCGGCCTTTGGCACGCAAGATGTGCGCGTCACAGAATTGCTGCGCGGCGAAGGTCTGGTGACCGAGGCGATTGCCGCAGCATAATTGCGCGTGCAGGGGCGGTGAAACCCCGCCCCTCCCCCTGCCCCAAACTGCCCGAAAGGAGGCCGCCTATGAGCGATCCTGAAACCATGCGCGATTGGAGCGTTGAGCGTCTGCACCAAGATCACGGGCAAGCCTTGCGCGTAGCACAGATGCATTATGACAGCGAAACCGATCACCAACGCCTACGCGTGTTTGAAAACCCCACTTTTGGGCGCATCTTAACGCTTGATGGCGTGGTGCAGGTGACCGAAGCCGATAATTTCATCTATCATGAAATGCTGACCCATGTGCCGATTTTGGCCCATGGCGCCGCCAAGCGCGTTTTGATTGTGGGCGGCGGTGATGGCGGCATGGCGCGCGAGGTGCTGAAACATGACAGCATCGAACAGGTGACCATGGTCGAGATTGATGCGGGCGTGGTGGATTTTTCCAAGAAATATCTCGCCGCTATTTCAGATGGGGCCTTTGACGACCCCCGCCTTGATCTGGTGATCAATGATGGTGCCGTGTTCATGAAACAAAACGCGGATGTCTATGATGTCATCATCATCGACAGCACTGATCCCGTTGGCCCGGGTGAGGTTCTCTTTACCGATCATTTCTACGGCCACGCCAAGGCGCGTTTGGCCGAAGGTGGGATTTTGGTCACGCAAAACGGGGTTCCGTTCCTGCAAGGGGATGAGCTGACAGGCACAATGCGGGCCTTCAAGACGCTATTTTCTGATTACAGCTGCTATCTGGCGAGCATTCCGACCTATGCAGGCGGGCCTATGGCCTTTGGCTGGGGCAGTGACAGTAACGCGCGGCATGTTGATCTTGCCACCCTTGAGGCGCGGTTCAAAGCGGCAGGGATCAGCACAGATTATTATACCCCCGAGGTGCATCGCGGCGCGTTCGCCCTGCCCCCCTATGTGGCGCGTCTGATCCCCTAAGGGGTTATTCCGCCGCTTCGGTTTTCTGGGCCGCCTCAAGTTGGGCGGCCTTTTTTTCAACCTGCTCTACGATATGGTCGATCATTTGGTCATTGTTCAGCTTGTGGCTTTGTTTGCCTGCAAGATAGACCATACCTGACCCAGCACCGCCGCCTGTAAAGCCCACATCGGTCATCAGCGCCTCGCCCGGCCCGTTGACCACACAGCCGATAATCGAAAGGCTCATCGGGGTTTTGATATGCTCAAGACGCTTTTCCAAAGCCTCGACTGTTTTGATCACATCAAAGCCCTGACGCGCGCAAGATGGGCAGGAAATGATATTCACCCCACGATGGCGCAGGCCCAAGGATTTGAGGATCTCATAGCCAACTTTCACCTCTTGCACAGGATCAGCCGAAAGGCTGACACGGATCGTGTCGCCAATCCCCATCCACAGCAAACTGCCCAAACCAATTGCAGATTTGATCGTGCCAGAGGTCAAACCACCTGCTTCAGTGATGCCCAAATGGATGGGGGCATCGGTGGCCTCAGCCAGACCTTGATAAGCCGCAGCCGCCAAAAACACATCGGACGCTTTGACCGAGATTTTGAACTCGTGAAAATCGTTATCCTGCAAGATCCGAATGTGATCGAGGCCTGATTCAATCATCGCCTCAGGGCAAGGTTCGCCATATTTCTCAAGCAGATGCTTTTCCAAGGAGCCTGCATTCACCCCGATACGGATCGAGCAATTATGATCACGGGCGGCCTTGATCACCTCACGCACACGGGTTGCATCACCAATATTGCCAGGATTGATCCGCAAACAGGCCGCGCCTGCCTCTGCCGCCTCAATGCCGCGCTTATAATGGAAATGGATATCTGCAACGATTGGCACGGGGCTTTCGCGCACAATCTCTTTCAGCGCCTTCGAACTGGCCTCATCTGGCACGGAGACGCGCACGATATCGGCGCCTGCCTCGGCACAGGCCTGAACCTGTGCGATGGTCGCCTTTATATCGGTGGTGGGGGTGTTGGTCATGGTTTGCACGGAAATCGGTGCATCCCCCCCAACTGGCACAGAGCCCACATGAATCTGACGGCTTCTGCGGCGGTCGATATTACGCCAAGGGCGGATCGGATTGTGAGACATGGGGAGTGTGACCTTTATCTTGTCGCATCGCAAAGACGTTTCACAGCGCAAGATAAGCCCTTGCCACCGATTGCACAATGCTTGGACACGCAGAGCGCGAACAGGAGCCCGATTTATTCGCCTTGCGCGAGGCGCTCGAGAACCAATTGCGCCACTTCGGGCAATTGCGGATCAGAGGCCGCGCTTGCAATGGAATAGCGGGTTTGAATCTGATCGGCAGAAATCGGCACATCCTTAATGACACTGCTTCCCTCACCCGCAGGGCCAAAGGTGACAGAGTTCAGCGCAAAATAAAGCGCGCTTGAATTGCCTGCGCGCAGCACGGGCACCTCATCCATGACGGGGACGGTATAACTATCGCCCGCATTCAACGTGCCCTCAAAAAGAACGGTGCCATCGGTCATGGTGACCCTGATCCATGAGGGGCGCACAGCAAACAGGACAACCTCATCGCGCGGCTTTTGGGTCACGGGCGGATTGCTGGTTGAGGCGGTCGGAGCGGCCTCCCCCCCTGCGGCGGCAATCGCGCGCGAGATATCATCGGGGCGCAAAACGGGGCTGTTATCGCGGGCAAAGGCCCCTGTGGTTGAGGGGTTCAAGGTGCTGATGGCGCGGTCACGCGGCACCAAGACCGGGGCCTCGAGCAAGGTGGGGCGATACAGGCGCTCCATCGCGGCACTGTCGCGCGTCTCTTCTTGGGCGGGCAGAGCGGGGCTTGCATCGGCCAAATCGCTGGTTGTGTTTTGCGGCAAGGGCAGCGGATCAAGCGCCGTTAATGCAACGGGCGTATCAGCGACAGGTGCGAATTGGACGCGCTGAAAATCATTGAGCAAGACCCACGCGCCATAGCCCACGCCAAGCAAAACCACCGACAAGACAAAAAGCGAGCCAAGCGCACCCGCCTCAAGTCGAGGGAAAAACCCGTCATCCGTGTCGTATAAAACATGGCGCTTTGAAAAGCGGCGGTCTTCTTGCAGGCCGCCCATCTGGCCTTTGGGCATTTCAATTTTCTGCGGTCTGCGCGCGGTGCGATCCACCTCGGGAGAGAACCCGCTGACCCCTGAAAACCCTGTTTCCTCGCAAAACCGCAAAAACACCCATTCCGGGTCAAGACCCAGATACCGCGCATATGACCGCACATATCCCGCGATAAACCCGCGCGAGGTAAAGACCGTTAAATCTGCGTTTTCGATAGCGGCGATATATGAGGCACGGATCCGCAAATCCGCCTCAACATCCTGTAGCGATTTACCCATGGTTGCGCGTTCACCGCGCATCAGATCGCCCAAAGGCACATCCATCAGCAATTCGCTGTGCAATTCTTCTGTTGATGCCCCCATCATACCCGTCTCATCATGCCCCATTTGGCGCCCCGCTCAACCTGCCCTTGGATGCAGTTTCTGGCCAAAACTGCTTTTCCGTTGCCCATATACCACAAGGCCGATTCGTATCGGCCCCGTCATCCCCCAATGACAGAATAGCATAAGCTAGGCTAGGTGATAAACTTATTGTGTATTAACCCGCCAACTCGGCACGATTCAGCGCACAATGGCTCCAGAGGCGATCCATGGCATGCACCAAAGCATCCATCATTTTGGGGTCATGCAAAGGGCTTGGGGTAAAGCGCAACCGCTCCGTCCCGCGGGGAACAGTTGGGAAATTGATGGGCTGCACATAAATCCCGTGATCCCGCAAAAGCATATCCGAGATTTTCTTGGTATGAACAGGGTCACCTACGATCACAGGCACAATATGGCTGCCGTGATCAATGATAGGCAGGCCCATCCCCTTTAGGCGCAGTTTCAGAACTGCTGCGCGCTCTTGATGGAGATCCCGCAGGGCCTGATCCGTCTTGAGATGCGCAACCGAAGCGGCAGCGCCCGCTGCAACCACAGGTGGCAGTGATGTTGTAAAAATGAAACCCGGCGCATAGGAGCGCACAGCATCACACATTTTGGCCGATGCCGCGATATAGCCGCCCATCACACCATAGGCTTTGCCAAGCGTGCCGTTGATAATGTCAATACGATCCGACAAGCCCAGTTTTTGGGCCACCCCGCCCCCGCGTGGGCCATACATCCCCACCGCGTGAACCTCGTCCAAATAGGTAAAAGCGCCGAATTCCTCGGCCAATTCTACGATCCCCGCAATCGGGCCAAAATCGCCATCCATCGAATAGACCGATTCAAAGGCAATCAATTTTGGTGCGGCAGGATCATCTGCCGCCAATTTGGCGCGCAAATCAGCAAGATCATTGTGTTTGAACACGCGCTTTGCCCCGCCATTGCGGCGAATGCCCTCAATCATAGAGGCGTGGTTCAACTCATCTGAATAGATGATCAGACCCGGAAACAGCCGCGGCAGGGTCGAGAGGGTGGCATCATTGGCAATATAGGCAGAGGTGAATACAAGCGCCGCCTCTTTGTCGTGCAAATCGGCCAATTCCGCCTCAAGGCGTTTGTGATAGACAGTGGTGCCTGAAATGTTGCGCGTGCCGCCAGACCCTGCACCTGTGGCGTCAAGCGCCTCGTGCATAGCGTTCAAAACGACAGGGTGCTGCCCCATGCCCAAATAATCGTTGCCACACCAGACCGTGATATCCTGCTGGCTGCCATCGGGCCGCGTCCAAGTTGCGTGCGGAAATTGCCCCTTGCGGCGTTCAATATCAATGAACGTGCGATAGCGACCCTCGTTGTGAAGGCTATCCAAGGCATGATTAAGGGCGTTGTTATAATCCACACTCGTCTCCTTACATTTCCGCGCGCAGGCCGTGGTTTAAGGGATAACGGCCAGCGTTGCGTGTCAGATAGTCCCTTCGCTGTTGAAAATCCAAGTAACAAATTGACGCGCGCCTGTATTTGATCTGGCGCAAATTTAAATTTGGTTGACATGCAAACACGCGCAAGCGCCCAAGATGTAGTGGTTTGCAAGGCCGTTTTTGGCTTTTCGCCGCGAGATAAAGCTGCCAATATAGGCAAAATCGTAAAGCAAAAATGTGATTGAGCAGAGCATGACGGATGATCTTTTGGGCCAAGCGGCCTCGGAACAGGCCTATGACGCCTCGTCTATTGAGGTGTTGGAAGGGTTGGAACCCGTCCGCAAGCGCCCGGGCATGTATATTGGCGGCACCGATGAACGCGCCTTGCACCATTTGGTGGCCGAAATCCTTGACAACTCGATGGACGAGGGTGTCGCGGGTCATGCCAATCGGATTGAGATTGAACTGGCCGCAGATTACACCGTCACAATCCGCGACAATGGCCGCGGGATGCCGATTGATCCGCATCCCAAATTCCCCGACAAATCCGCGCTTGAGGTGATTTTATGCACCCTCCACGCGGGCGGTAAGTTTTCGGGCAAGGCCTATCAAACATCGGGCGGTTTGCACGGGGTTGGGGCATCGGTCGTGAATGCGCTTTCCGATCATTTGCGGGTCGAGGTGGCCCGCAATCGCACACTTTACGCGCAAGAATTCTCGCGCGGCCTGCCCCAAGGGGGATTGCAGAACCTTGGCGCGGCCCCCAATCGGCGCGGCACGCAAGTCAGCTTTCATGCCGATGAACAAATCTTTGGCAGCCATCGCTTTAAGCCTGCCCGCCTGTTCAAAATGGTGCGCTCTAAGGCCTATTTATTTTCAGGCGTGGAAATTCGTTGGAAATCCGCACTTGATGACGGCGAAACCCCGCAAGAGGCCACGTTCCATTTCCCGGGCGGCTTGGCCGATTATCTGGGCGAGGTTTTGGGAAATGCCGCGACCTATGCGCAAGCCCCATTTGCGGGCAAGGTAGAGTTTCAAGAACGCTTCGGTGCAGCGGGTTCGGTCGAATGGGCGATCAATTGGACACCTGCGCGCGATGGGTTCATCCAATCTTATTGTAATACCGTTCCCACGCCTGAGGGCGGCACCCATGAGGCTGGATTTTGGGCGGCGATCCTGAAGGGCATTCGTGCCTATGGCGAATTGGCGGGCAATCGCAAGGCCGCGAACATCACCCGCGAAGATCTGACTGCGGGCGGATGTGCGCTGGTGTCATGCTTTATCGCAGAGCCCGAATTTGTCGGGCAAACCAAAGACCGCCTCGCCACCACCGAAGCGGCGCGCATGGTCGAAGGGGCGGTGCGCGACCGCTTTGACAATTGGTTGGCCGCCGATACCAAATCGGCGGGGGCGATCCTCGATTTTCTGATCCTGCGCGCCGAAGAACGCCTGCGCCGCAGACAAGAAAAAGAAACGCAGCGCAAATCCGCCACCAAGCGCCTGCGCCTGCCGGGCAAGTTGGTGGATTGTTCGGCCACGAACCGCGAAGGCACCGAATTGTTTATCGTGGAAGGCGACAGTGCGGGCGGGTCTGCCAAAATGGCCCGCGACCGCAAGACCCAAGCCCTGCTGCCTCTGCGTGGTAAAATTTTGAACGTGCTTGGTGCGGCCTCCTCCAAAATGGGCCAAAACCAAGAGATCAACGATCTGTGTCAGGCGCTTGGCGTGTCGATGGGCACGAAATTCAATGTTGAAGATTTGCGTTATGACAAAATCATCATCATGACCGATGCCGATGTCGATGGGGCGCATATCGCCTCGCTCTTGATGACATTTTTCTTCACCCAGATGCGTCCGATGATTGATCAGGGCCATCTCTATCTCGCCTGCCCGCCCTTGTTCCGCCTGACCCAAGGCGCGCATCGGGTCTATGCCCTTGATGAGGCCGAGAAAGAGAGTTGGATGACGCGTGGCTTAGGCGGGCGCGGTAAGATTGATGTGAGCCGATTTAAGGGTCTGGGCGAGATGGATGCCAAAGACCTGAAGGAAACCACAATGGATCCCGCCTCGCGCAAGTTGATCCGTGTCACAGTGGATGAGGACACGCCCGGCGAAACCGGGGATCTGGTGGAACGTTTGATGGGCAAAAAGCCCGAATTGCGGTTCCAATATATCCAAGATAACGCGCGCTTTGTTGAGGAATTGGACGTTTAACCCTGTCGAATATTGGCACAGTTTGGGCGCTCACGCCCCTTGCGCCTTTTCCTCAAGCAGCAGCCATTCTTCTTCGGCAGCCGCAAGTTTCGCCTGACGTTCGGCCAAGGCCTCGGTCGCTTTGGCGAATTTGACAGGCTCGCGCGTGTAGAGATCAGGGTCAGACAGCAATTCAGACAGCTTGCCCATTTCCGCCTCAAGCCGCGCAATCACCGATGGCAATTCCTTGAGACGATGGGTTTCCGTGAAACTGAGACCCGCAGCGGGTTTTGCACCCGCATTTGACACCACCCGATCAGGGCCTGATTTTGCGGCAGGTGGTGCTTCGCGATCCTCCGGCGCGGCCCCGATCCGCGCGCCTTGGGCCAAGGCATCGCTCCATCCGCCCGCATAGGCCTGCGCACGGCCCTGCCCCTCAAGGACAACCGTGTTGGTGGCAACCCGATCCAGAAAATCGCGGTCATGGCTGACCAAAAGAACCGTGCCCGCATAGTCGCCAAGCAGATCTTGTAGCAAATCCAATGTCTCGACATCCAGATCATTGGTCGGTTCGTCCAAGATCAAAAGATTGCTTTCGCGCGCCATGATTTTGGCAAGCATCAACCGCGCCCGCTCGCCCCCCGAGAGGGAGCGCACAGGCGCGCGCGCTTGCGCCTCGTCAAACAGGAAATCTTTGAGATAGCCCATCACATGGCGGGGGCTGCCGCGCACCATGACCTGATCAGAGGATCCATTCACGGCAATCTCACGATCTAAGGTCAGGCTGTCCCACAGACTGGCCTCAGGGTTCAATCCTGCGCGGTTTTGGTCAAACACCGCCATCTCAAGGCCCTTGCCCAAGGTGACATGCCCCGTGTCAGAGGCAAGTTGGCCTGTCAGCATATTCAAAAGCGTGGTTTTGCCTGCGCCATTTGGGCCGACAAACCCCACCCGATCCCTGCGCAAAATGCGCAGATCAAAGGGTTTCAGAATTTGCGTTTCTCCAAAGGATTTTGAAATTCCCTTGGCCTCGATCACCTTGCGGCCAGATTGCGGCCCCTCCTCCAACACCATGGCGGCGGTGGATTGGCGGCGGATCATTGCAGCGCGTTCTGCGCGCAAATCGGCCAAAGCGCGCACACGGCCCTGATTGCGTTTGCGCCGTGCACTGATCCCTTCAACGGCCCAACGGGCCTCGGATTTGATTTTCCGATCCAATTTGTGGCGCGCTGTGTCTTCCTCGTCCCAAACCTTATCGCGCCACGCCTCGAAGCTGGCAAAGCCTTGCTCATTGCGGCGCACCTGCCCGCGATCCACCCATAAGGTGGCGCGGGTCAAGGCGTTCAAAAACGCTCGGTCATGCGAGATCACGACAAAGGCTGTGCGGGTTTCTGCAAGCCGCGCCTCGAGCCATCCGATGGCCTCGATATCAAGATGGTTGGTGGGTTCGTCCAAGAGCATAATATCAGGCTCTTCGGCCAAAAGCCGTGCAAGGGCTGCGCGGCGGCGCTCCCCGCCAGAGGCCTTGGCAGGATCAGCGTCAAGGCGCAGCTTAAGACCATCGGCCAAAGCCTCGACCCGCCACGCTTCGCTTGGGCCAAGCGTGGCCGTGGCAAAATCACCCAATGTGGCAAAGCCCGTAAAATCAGGCTCTTGTTCCATATAGCCGACAGAGGTGCCTTGCGGGCTTGTGATGCTGCCTGTGTCAGGTTCGGTCAACCCTGCCATGACCTTCATCAAGGTCGATTTGCCCGACCCGTTGCGCCCAACGAGCGCCACGCGATCCCCCTGATGCACAACCAAATCCAACCCATCAAAAATGGGATCACCGCCAAAAGTCAGTGAAATATCCGAAAGCTGCAAAAGCGAGGGGCGGGCCATGGGGGCTATCTTTCACGCAAGCCCGCCTGAACACGGCGGGCTTGTCCTTGGTCAATCACGAATGGCCCGAACAGCCGCCATCTGATCAGGTTCGCCAATCACAGCGCCATTTGGCCCAAGCCCACGCTTGATCTGATCGACAATCTCCATCCCAGATGTGACCTCGCCCACAACGGTGTAATCCCCATTCAATTGGGGCACGGGGGCAAACATGATGAAGAATTGCGAATTGGCGCTGTCTGGGTTCGCGGCGCGGGCCATGCCGACCACGCCCCGCTCGAAGCTGAGATCAGAAAACTCGGCAGGCAGGTCTGGATATTGGGATCCGCCCCGCCCTGCAAAGCGCATATCTTGCCCGATGCGGCCATATTCCACATCGCCCGTTTGTGCCATGAACCCATCAATCACGCGGTGAAACACCACGCCATCATAAGCGCCATCTTCGGCCAGTTGCAGCATCCGCGCCGTATGTTCTGGCGCGACATCCTCGAACAAGTCGATGACGATAGTGCCATTCGCCTCGCCCGAGATATCAATCTCTAGTCCCGCCCCAAAGGCAGGGCTTGCCAGAAGCAAGGCCATCGCTGCGCCAAGCTTACGCATCTGCGGCCACCTTCACGCTGATCATTTTATCAGGGTTTGCAGGCGGCTCGCCACGGGTGATCGCGTCAATATGCTCCATCCCTGCAATCACGCGGCCATAAACGGTGTATTGGCGATTGAGGAAATGGTTGTCGTTGAAATTGATAAAGAACTGGCTGTTTGCCGAATTGGGGTTGGAAGAGCGCGCTGCCCCCAATGTGCCGCGATCATGCGGAATGCCAGAGAATTCAGCAGGCAAATCAGGCTTGTCCGAACCGCCCGTGCCCGCCATGCGGATATTCGCGCCCTTGTCGGCATTGCCATGTTCAACATCGCCCGTTTGCGCCATGAACCCGTCAATCACGCGGTGAAAGATCACACCATCATAGGCGCCTTCACGCGCCAATTCCTTCATGCGCGCGCAATGCGCAGGCGCAATTTCAGGCAGCAATTCGATGGTGACAGTGCCGTCTTTCAGCTCCATCAGGATGGTGTTTTCGGGGTCTTTGATCTCGGCCATGCCTTTATTCCTTTTGCGGATATCTGACTTTGGCCCTGACCTATCAGGATGAGAATTTCGCGTCTAGCGCTTGATGCACAGCGGGGGGCACGAAATGGCTGACATCGCCCCCAAGCCGCGCGATTTCTTTGACCAGTTTTGAGGCAATCGCCTGATGCTCGGCCTCGGCCATCAAAAAGACAGTGTTGATCTCATCATCCAGTTTGCGGTTCATGCCGACCATCTGGAATTCATATTCGAAATCGGCGACCGCACGCAGGCCACGGATGATAAGCCCCGCCCCAACCTCGCGCGCGCAATCAATCAAAAGATTGTCGAAGGGATGCGCGACAATCTCAATGCCCGTGGCGCGTGACAGTTTCGCGCTTTCAGCCTCGACCATAGCCACCCGTTCCTCAAGGGTGAACAGCGGGCCTTTATCGCGGTTGATCGCAACACCAATCACCAATCGATCAACCAATGTGGCCGCACGGCGGATAATATCGACATGGCCCAATGTGATTGGATCGAATGTGCCCGGATATAGGCCAGTGCGCATCTGCAAATCTCCCAAACTTGGCATATGCTGCCGCAATTACGGGGTCACGCAACATTATTGCGCCGCGAAACGCAAGCTAAAAGCAGCGCGCGGCCGCCTCCGCTTCAAGCCGCGCCACCTCTGCGCGCAGCCCCGCTGACAAAGCCTCAACCAAACGGCCCAACCTGTCAGAGCGCCGATCTTGCTCGTGGCGCACAAGATAAAAGGCCCGTTTCAGGCTGATGTCATTCTTCAGCACAATCCGCAATTCGGGTGCGAATGGCAGCGCGAAATCATGCACAAATCCAATCCCGCCTTGCCGCAGCATTTGCAACTGCACCGCGACAGAATTTGACGCCATCTGCACCCGTCCGCGCCCCAACAACCCAAGATAGTCCAATTCTTTGTCGAAAATCATATCGGGAATATAGCCCACCACCGCATGATCGCGCGCCTTGGCCAGATCATCGGGCGGCGTCAGATCGGCGCGCATTGCCAAATGCAAATGGTAATCGGTGATCTTTTGCACCAAAAGCCGCCCCGCATCGGGTGGGCTGACAGTAATCGCCAAATCCGCTTCGCGCTTGGACAGGTTCACAACCCGCGGCAGGGCCAGAATTTGGATGTCGAGATCAGGGTTATCGGCGCGAATGGCCGCGCAGACCTGTGGCAGCAAATAATTGGCGCAGCCATCAGGTGCGCCGATCCGCACCGTGCCAGACAACCCCGCCTGCCCCTGCCCGCCTGCAAGCGGAACGGCAAGGGCCGCCTCGGCAGCCTCGGCTGCGGGCAAAAGCTCCTCCCCTACACTGCTTAGGACATAACCTTGCGGGGATTTCACAAACAGCTCGGCCCCCAGCCGCGCCTCAAGCCGTGCAATACGCCGCCCGATTGTGGCCGCATCAAGCCGCAGGGTTTTCCCTGCCCCTGTCAGGCTTTCGGCCCGCGCAACGGCCAGAAAGACACGGATATCATCCCAATTCATCGCCCCATCCATTTTGCAAAAATGCAAGACTAATTTGGATTTCTGCCTCTTTTCCCGACAGGATTGCAAGTATAGAACAGCCACCAAGTGTAGATTTTCAACAAAAGGGTGGGATCATGGAACAGATCGGTCACTGGATTAACGGCGCGCATGTCGCGGGCACATCAGGCCGCACAGCGGATGTCTTTAACCCCGCAACAGGGGAAGTGCAGGCGCAGGTAGCATTGGCCTCGCAGGAAGAAATGGATCGCGCGATCGCCTCAGCTGCAGAGGCGCAAATTGCATGGGGCGCCACAAACCCCCAACGCCGCGCGCGCGTGATGATGGAATTGGTGCGCCTTCTTAACCGCGATATGGACAAACTGGCCGAGGCCATCAGCCGCGAACATGGCAAGACCTTCCCAGATGCGAAAGGCGATGTTCAGCGCGGGCTGGAGGTGATCGAATTTTGCATCGGCGCACCGCATCTGCTGAAGGGCGAATTCACAGATGCCGCAGGCCCTGGCATTGACATGTATTCCATGCGCCAACCTTTGGGTGTTGTTGCAGGGATCACGCCGTTTAACTTTCCCGCCATGATCCCTTTGTGGAAATTGGGCCCTGCCTTGGCATCGGGCAACGCGATGATCCTCAAACCTTCGGAACGCGATCCGTCCTGCCCGATGATGCTGGGTGCGCTTTTGAAAGAGGCGGGTTTGCCTGATGGCGTGTTCCAAGTGATCAATGGCGATAAGGGTGCTGTGGATGCCATCTTGGACAGCGAGATCATTCAGGCCGTTGGCTTTGTTGGGTCGACCCCGATTGCGCAATATATCTATAGCCGCGCGGCCGAAACAGGCAAACGCTGCCAGTGCTTTGGCGGGGCGAAAAACCATATGATCATCATGCCCGATGCCGATATGGATCAGGCCGCTGACGCCTTGGTCGGCGCGGGGTATGGGGCGGCAGGCGAACGCTGCATGGCGATTTCCGTGGCCGTGCCAGTGGGTGACGAAACCGCAGATCGGTTGATCGAAAAACTTGTCCCTCGGATCGAGGCCTTGAAGGTTGGCCCTTATACCGCAGGCAATGATGTCGATTTCGGGCCAGTTGTGACCAAAGCCGCGAAGGAAAACATCCTGCGCCTTGTGCAAACAGGCGTGGATCAGGGCGCGGAATTGGTTGTCGATGGCCGCGATTTCAATCTGCAAGGCTATGAAAACGGGTTCTTTGTGGGCGCGCATCTGTTTGACCGCGTCACCCCCGACATGGATATCTATAAGACCGAGATTTTCGGCCCCGTTCTGTCGACCGTGCGCGCTGCTTCCTACGAAGAGGCTTTGGGTCTTGCGATGGATCACGAATATGGCAATGGCACCGCGATCTTTACCCGTGACGGCGATGCTGCGCGTGATTTTGCGTCCCGCGTGAATATCGGGATGGTTGGCATCAACGTGCCAATCCCCGTTCCCTTGGCCTATCACACCTTTGGCGGTTGGAAGCGGTCAGGCTTTGGCGATTTGAACCAGCACGGGCCAGATTCCTTCCGTTTCTACACCCGCACCAAAACCGTGACCTCGCGTTGGCCAAGCGGGATCAAGGAAGGGGCTGCGTTTAACTTCAAGGCAATGGATTGATCCTGCCGCGAAAATCACCAAACTCAGCACAAGCCCCCGCGCAGACCTTGCGCGGGGGTTCGCTGTGACACTAGGGAGGGGGCCATGAGCGAGACAGAGTTTCTCAATATCCGCAAAGACGGGCGCGCAGGCCGCATCACGCTGACGCGGCCACAGGCCCTGAATGCGCTATCGCAATCCATGTGCGCGGAAATTGCCGCAACGATTGACGCATGGGCCGTGGATGAGACAGTCGAGATTGTGATCCTAGATGCAACGGGCGAGCGGGCCTTTTGTGCAGGCGGGGATATTGCCGAAATTTACGAGGCGGGTCGCGCGGGCGATATGGAAATTGGCGCGCGCTACTGGGCCGATGAATATCGCATGAACGCCAAGTTGTTCCATTTCCCCCGCCCTGTGATCAGCTTCATGCAAGGCTATACGATGGGCGGCGGTGTGGGGTTGGGCTGCCACGCCTCGCATCGCATGGTGGGCGACAGCAGCATTCTTGCCATGCCCGAGGTCGGAATCGGCCTTGTGCCAGATGTCGGCGGCACCTTGATCCTGAGCCGCGCCCAAGGTCGCTTGGGCGAATATCTGGGCGTCACGGGCGCGCGGATGACAGGGGCCGATGCAATTTACGCAGGCTTTGCAGATTATTATATTCCTGAGGCGGATTGGCCTGCATTGATTTCAGAGCTTTGCGAAAGCGCGGATTATGGTTTGGTGGATCAGGCCGCTGCAGGCCATTCTGCCCCTGCCGCGCCGCTTGCCGCGCTGCAAGCTGAGATTGACCACCATTTTGGTGGCGAAACCCTGCGCGATATTCTTAACGCGTTGGAATTCTCCGACAGCGATTTTGCAAAATCCACCTTAGCCGAGATGGGCAAGAAATCACCCCTGTCGATGGCCTGCACGGTGGAACTGGTGCATCGTGCGCGCCTGCGCGACACAATCGAAAATGCGCTAGAGCAGGAATACCGCTTTACCTCGCGCGCGGTGGAAAAGGCCGATTTCCTCGAGGGCGTGCGCGCGCAGATCATCGACAAAGACCGCAACCCGAACTGGATGCATAGCAGCCCGCGCGATGTTCCGCCCGCGATGGTGGCATCGCTGCTCTTGCCATTGGGGCCAAGGGCGCTGAAACTGGATTAAGCAAGAATAAGGGGCCAAACCATGCAGATCGCATTCATCGGATTGGGCAATATGGGCGCACCCATGGCGCTTAATTTGCAAAACGCAGGTCACACGGTCACGGGGTTCGACACGGTTGCCGCACCTGACGGGATCTCCTGCGCCACATCGGCGGCGGAGGCCGCCCATGGGGCAGAAGTGGTGATCACCATGCTGCCCAATGGCATGATTGCGCGCGCCGTGGCGGATGATGTTTTGGCCGTTCTGCCACAGGACGCGCTGATGATTGATTGCTCAACCATTGAGGTTGACGCGGCCCGCGCAATCGCCGAGGCCGCCGCCGCGAAAGGGATCGGGTTCCTCGATGCGCCCGTCTCAGGGGGCGTTGGTGGGGCGGCAGCAGGCACCCTGACCTTTATGGTCGGGGGGGATGGGGCGGACTTCACCCGCGCCGCGCCCCTGTTCGAGATCATGGGGCAAAAGGCCGTGCATTGCGGTGCAGCGGGAAATGGTCAGGCGGCAAAGATCTGCAACAATATGATCCTAGGGATCACTATGATTGGGACGTGCGAGGCTTTTGCGCTGGCCGATAAGCTGGGCCTTGAGCAGCAGGCGATGTTTGATGTTGTCTCGATCTCATCGGGTGCCAGTTGGTCGATCAATGCCTATTGCCCTGCCCCCGGTGTTGGGCCGCAAAGCCCCGCTGATAACGGCTACAAGCCTGGATTTGCGGCGGAATTGATGCTGAAAGATCTGCGCCTGTCGCAGGATGCCGCAACGGCCGCGGATGCCGCCACCCCGCTTGGCGCATTGGCCGAGGCGATCTATGCGCAATTTGTCGAAAACGAAGATGGGCGCGGCAAAGATTTCTCTGCCATGCTGCCACGTTTGGCCGCAATGGGCAGAAAAAGCACCTAATTTACAAAAATATTTCCCCGCCCTCTTGTGGCGGGGCTTTTTGTGCCCATATGTGTTAATGTAATTAACATTAACATCATGGTGCGGCTGCGCAGCAAAAGAGAAACGCATATGCAAAGCCAAACACTTATGCCCCCTGCCCCTGTTCAAGGTTGGTTCTCGCGGGCTGAGGCGTTTTTGGATCAACGTGGCAAACCTGCATGGATTGGCGCGATGGTTTTAGGATTCATCCTATTTTGGCCCTTAGGTCTGGCCCTTCTGTTTTATATGATCTGGAGAAAAGACATGTTCAAAACCTGCAAAAAATCGCGCCATGTTCACATGGGTGGCAGCACAGGCAACAGCGCCTTTGACGCCTATAAGGCCTATACGCTTAAGCGCCTTGAGGATGAGCAGCGTGCTTTTGAAGGGTTTCTTGGACGTCTGCGCGAAGCCAAGGACAAAACCGAATTTGACGCCTTTATGAAAGAGCGTGATGCAAAAACAGGCGCCCCGGCCCCACAGGCCGAGTGATCCATAAATGCAACGCTTACCCCACCCTGCGCTTTTGGGTGGGGTATGGTTCTTCTCACCCTCCCTCGAAGCCATTAGGTTACACCCACCATGTCTCACCTGCCCGATCCTTACGCGCAAAGCGAATTTTATTCTTATGTCGCGCTCAAACGCTTTGGCGCTTGGGTGATTGATGTTCTGGTGATCACTGTGATCTTGCTGATTGCAGGGATTTTCACAGTAGGGCTTGCGTGGTTTTTCTGGCCCGTATTCTTTGTGGCGCTTTCTTTTGTCTATCGGTGGTTCACCCTTGCCAGCCAATCCGCCACATGGGGGATGCGGATCATGGCGATTGAATTGCGCAATGCAACGGGCGCGCGGCTCAATAGTTTCGAGGCGATGATGCATACGTTTTTGTTCATGCTCGCCTCTGGCTTTGTTCTGCCGCAAACGATTTCTGCCCTCATGATGATTTTGGGCGCGCGCAAACAGGGTCTGCACGATCTTTTCTTAGGCACAGTCGCCATAAATCGCCCGCAATAAGCGCGCAGTTTTCGCGGTATGGTTGCAATTTACTTGCCCACGCCCCTACATTGAGGCAGGCTATATTCAAATTTTCGCCGCTGAGGATCCATGCGCCACACTTTACCGATTGCACCGCAATTCTATGTGACTGCACCTCAAACCTGCCCTTACCTTCCGAATCGGCGGGAACGAAAGCTTTTTACCGCATTACAGGGCGATCATGCGACTGAACTGAACGATAGCCTATCGAAGCAAGGCTTTCGCCGCTCGCAAAATGTGCTCTATCGCCCCGCTTGCGCTGATTGCACTGCCTGTCTCTCTGCGCGGATCAGGGTGGCGGATTTCGTGCCAAGCAAAAGCCAAAAACGCACCAAAAAGCGTAATCTGGGGATGACCCGCAATGCCCGTGCCCCTTGGGCCACGGAAGAGCAATTCACCCTTTTTCGCCGCTATCTAGATGCGCGACACGCCGATGGCGGCATGGCCGACATGGATGTGTTCGAATTTGCCGCGATGATTGAGGAAACACCCGTGCGCTCGCGCGTGGTGGAATATCGCGATGCGGGCAAGGATGCAGGATTAGCGGCGGTCTGCCTGACCGATATTCTCGATGACGGGCTAAGCCTTGTCTATTCCTTCTTTGATCCTGATTTGGATCACAGATCACTTGGCACGCATGTGATCTTGGATCATATCGATCTCGCACGCGAGGCAGGGCTGCCCTATGTCTATCTCGGCTATTGGGTGCCAGGGTCGGATAAAATGGCCTATAAGGCACGGTTCTCAGCACTTGAAATATATGTTTATGGCGCATGGCAGGATATCGGCAATCCTGATGAATATTCCAACCAGACCCACCCTTTGTCGGTTGATCCGATTGCGCAACAGGTGGCGCAGATTTCCTTGCCCGACTTGATGGCCCCGCAGACAGCGAAATCTTCGCAAGACACCCCCTGAGGCCCACCCGTTTCACATCAGTGTAAGCACCAAACGCAAACGGCCCCCCAAATTGGGGGGCCGCGCTTTTTCATGCACCCTGTCCTCTGCCCTTAATTGTTGGGCAGAAGGTCAGGCACGATGGTCACGATGTCAGGGAACAGCCACAACAGGCCCAGTCCCACAACTTGGATCAACACGAAGGGGATCACGCCGCGATAGATGTTGCTTGTCGTCACGCTGGCAGGGGCAACCCCTCGCAGATAGAACAACGCAAATCCAAAGGGCGGTGTCAGGAACGAGGTCTGTAGGTTCACCGCGATCATGATTGTCACCCATTTCGGATCCAATGTGCCGCCATAAATCACAGGCCCCACGATTGGGATCACGATGTAGATGATCTCGAGGAAGTCGAGAACAAAGCCCAAGACAAACAAGATCAGCATCACCAAGAGGAACACGACCATCTCATTGTCGAAGGCGCGCAGGAATTGTTGAATGTAATGCTCGCCCCCGAAGGAGATCAGAACAAGGTTCAACAACTGCGACCCGATGAGAATGGTGAACACCATCGAGGTCACTTTCGCCGTTTCCCGCACCACAGGCGTCAGAACGCTGCGGCGATAGAGAACATAGCAGCTGTAAAGCAGCCCGCCGAAGGCGAAGTGATAGGCAAATTGCGCGATGAAATAGGCAATCCAATCTTGCAGCGGCACCTCAGAGCGGCTGATGCGCAGATCGAAATTGACACCCACCAAGATCAGGATGACCAGCGCGAAAGACGCCCAGATCACGATCTTTGATTTCTTGTCTTCTTCGCTCAGCTTACGATGCGCGGCGAGCATGATCGCCCCTGCCGCACCCAAAGCCGCCGCAGGTGTCGGGTTGGAAATACCGCCAAGGATAGATCCCAAAACCGCAACGATCAGAACGAGGGGCGGGAACACCACACGCAACAGATCATTTTGCGACATCCGCATCATAGCAATCCGACAGCCATAAATGGTGAGGGCAAACGGAAGGGCGAGGTAGATCCACGCTGCACCCGAACTGGTCGCGGGCGTGATGAACAGCATATCCACCGCAAAGGCCAAGGCCACGCCAATCCCACCGATCAGCAACGGACGCGCGTTTTCATTCGGCGCAACACCGCGTGCCGTGGTCAGGATCAGTGCCAAGAGAATAAAGATTGTCGCCACGCCAGACCCGATCGGTGCCGCATTGGCAACCGCAGCCTCGCGAGCCGCAACCATTTCCTCTTCGGACAATTCGCGGGTTTCACCTGTTGCACCTGATGCTGCAATCTCGGCCGTCTCAACCACGGCTTGATCCCATGCCTCTTGGCCATGCAACTCAATCATCGCCGCTTGGCAGCTTTCGCTCACATTCGTGCGCAGGCTAGCGGAACGGCTGTTGTTTTCCATGTTGGAAACAAAGATTGACTGGCTGCCAATCACACCGCTACTTGCCCCAAGAACCACCGCAAAGATAAGGGCGGCAGGCGCGGCCAAGAACCATGTCAGTGCCTCGTTTCGGGTGATCGAGGTCGCATTGGTCGACCCCATCTGCACCGCAGGCGCCTTGCTTGGATTAAACAAGGCAAAACCAAAGGCATAGGCAGCATAAAGGAAAGCCAAGAAGATACCTGGCAAAATCGCGGCTTGGAACAATGTGCCAACGGAAAGAACGGCAGGCTCGCCCAGATAGGTCAGCGCATCGGTACAGCCCGCCACTTGGGCACGGGTTTCTTGGCCTGTAGCATAAAGGTCACCCACCAATGTGCCCAGCAGAACAATCACGATAGAGGGCGGGATGATCTGGCCCAAAGTGCCAGAGGCCGCAATCACACCGGTTGCCAGTTCGGGCGAGTAGTTGTTGCGCAACATGGTTGGCAGGGCCAAGAGGCCCATGGTCACCACAGTCGCCCCAACGATCCCCGTGGAGGCCGCAAGAAAAGCACCCACAATCACGATAGATACCGCCAAACCACCGGGCAGCGGGCCAAAGACGCGCGCCATGGTTGTCAGCAGGTCATCGGCGATCTTTGAACGCTCAAGCGTGATCCCCATCAAAACAAACATCAAAACAGCCAAAAGCGTTTCGATAGACTGACCCGCGATCACACGCTCGTTCATGCGGTTCACGATGAACGAGATGTTGCGATCCATCGCCATTTCCCACCCGCCGGGGAAGAGATGCTCCTCAATCCGCGGCAATTCGGGGTATCGGAACACTGATATAGCTTCACGGGCAATCCCGCTTTCGACCAACGCGCGATACTGGTCAGAGGCCGTATCAATCGCTTGGTGGATCAATAACCCCGCCGAGTCGAGCGCAGCAATAATCGCAAAGGAGATGATCCCCGCCCCGCCAATAGCAAAAGCCACGGGGAAGCCTGTCATGATCCCGCCAAACAGCGTCAGGAACACGATAATCAGACCGATTTCAATTCCATCCAATCCAAAAATCATTTTGTTTTCTTTCCTTCAAGCACGTCTAGCGTGGATCTTAATGGCCCGCTGCATGCAAGGCTTGAGTCTCTGCATCTTGCGGATCAAGGTCACGATATTTATCAGTACTTTCCTCGCCCTCGACATATTCGAGAAAGGCGCGCCAGAACACCGCCAGCGCATGGACGAAAACCATGACGCAGAAGATGACCAATAAGACCTTAAAGATGAAATAGGCGTTGAACCCGTTAGGGCTAAAGCCGATGGTTTCCACGTTCCACCGCAATACACGCGCTTGCATGATCATGCGATCCAACTCGCTTGAGGCGGCAGGGTTCGGCACCACAAGGTGACGCCACATAAAAAACCATGCATATAGATAGGTCAGAACAGTTGTAGGCAGCATGAAGAGCAGCGCCCCACCCATGTCGATAATGCGCTTTGCGCGGTGTCTCATGCCTGAGTAAAAAAGGTCAACGCGCACATGCCCGCCCTGCACAAAGGTGTAAGACACGCAAAGGCACACAATCATAGCATTGTACAGCTTCAGCTCTTCCGCAAACCATGACAAATCCTGCGAGAAGCTTATGCCAAGCGGACCAAGCTCAAGCCCGGGGACCTGAAAAATTCGTTGCAGGAATACGATCATTACCTGCTGCAGCACCATTATCAAGCCTACCCATGCAACTGTGCGGCCAACGCCATTGGCAATAGCCTCAAATGCGCGCACCATCGTCCATAGCATTTGGCGCTTCCAGATCGCACCAATAAGGGTGATGACCAAAAAGGCGGTGAAAACGACGAAGAAAAACTCCACCGATGCACCATAGTAGATGAACCGCACAAGTGACTCGTTATTGCTCCAATCTAACCATGACCCAGGGCTCATGAGTGCAATTGCCAGATTGTAGGGGGCCATCGCAAAATTTGTGAAGACCCAGACAATGAAATCAATCATATGACTATCCTTGCAGAAACGAGCGTTGCCTGAGCAGGACCTAATGCACCGCAACACGCAGATATCTGCAGGAGCTTGGCGCTACGTAAGTCCCGCTTTGAGGGCGGCTTCGGAGAGATGTAAAAACTCCTCCCCCGTTTGCACGGGAGAGGAGCCAAAGTTCACGAGATCAGCCCGCGTTTACACGGTTACGCTGGCGCATATATTCGCCATCCGCAATGTCGAACCAACCTACCGACTCTTTCATCGCTGCAAAGTAGCTTTCAGCGATCTGAGCGTAGATAGGATCGCTCATGTTCTCTTCGCGCACTTCAGCAGCTGCAGCGCCAAATGCGTTCCAAACGTCATCAGGGAAAGATCTTGTTTGGATACCGCCAGCGCGGAGTCTTTCAAGTGCAGCGCCATTCTCTTGCAGCGTCATCGAAAGCGATTTGGAGTTTGTTGCCGCACACGCTGCATCAACTATTTGTTTTTGTGCAGACGTAAAGCTCTCATAGACATCCAAGTTGAATGACAAGGTCAGTGCCGACCCTGGCTCATGGAAGCCTGAGGTGTAGTAAATAGAGGTTGCTTCCTGGAAGCCCATGCGTTCATCCGCGAACGGGCCAATCCACTCTGCACCGTCAATCTGACCAGAGGCAAGCGCCTGATAGATTTCACCGCCTGGAATGTTCTGAACGGATGCACCCAAACGGCCAAGAACCTGACCACCCTGACCGGGCATGCGGAAGCGCAAACCCTGAAGGTCATCTGCCGAGTTGATTTCTTTGTTGAACCAACCACCTGGCTGCATTGCAGTGTTACCGCAGGTGAAAGACTTCAGGTTAAACAGCCCTGCAAGCTCATTATGCTGCTCGTGACCACCACGGTTATAGTACCAGTTGGCGAATTCCTGACCGGTCATACCGAAGGGAACTGACGTGAAAAATGCAAAGCCGGGGTGCTGGTTCAAGAAGTAGTAATCAGCCGAGTGATACATATCAGCCTGCCCAGAGGACACGGCGTCAAACACTTCGAAGGCGCCAACGAGGCTACCCGCTGGGTTTTTGTTGACTGTCAATTGACCGTCAGTCATTGCAGTAATGTAGTCGGCAGCCATTTGTGCTGCGTCATCGAAAATTGCGAAACCATCAGGAACCGAAGTTACCAATGTCAGCGTACGATTGCCCTGAGCGTAGAGTGGTGCCGCCAAAGTCGAAGCTGCGGCTGCTGTCCCCCCGAGGGCAGACGTTCTCAAGAAAGAACGACGATCCATAGTATTCCTCCCATTCGGACACTGCCGCATTGGTGCGGCAGTTTTTCATTTCAAGGTTCTGCCACGCTACAGCAACAAAATTGCGCCGCAAACCAATTTCCGCGCCCGAACCCCCGATTTTGTAAAATTTTTTTACCAAAAGAGCCATTTTCCCTAAAATGTATCGCAAATTCTGACCTAATTTTAGAAGAGGTGAATGGATTTTACGCAAGCGATCAACTTAAGGTTACAATTGACCGCGGCGCACTCGCCATGATCTGCGCCCGCGCTCCGAATCTTTTCAAACGCAAGGGAACTTGCAGTTTCACCGATCTTGGCCCCCAAAACGCACAGTCCTATCGCAGAGCAAAAGCGACCAATTATCCCCAAGTTTGGATGGTCAAATTCAGAAAACCATCCATTCGGGCCATTCTGGGATATAAAATTGCGTATTTTTGCCACCAAAAGACAGTTTATTTAATTTCTACCCTGCAAACGCTGTTGACCTCCCCCCCGCGGATACCTAATGTCGCCCCGATTACAGGAGATTGGGATGCTACATTTGGTGGTCGTAAATGTGGGAGTGACAGCGCGCATGGGTCGGTGACGATAGCCATAAAAAACCCCATGCGCCCTCGGATATCACCGAGGGCTTTTTTATTCGCAACACCCCATAAAACACCGCCCCGTACAGCGGCCAAAGTGTAAAACGAAGGACAAAGACAGATGACGCGTCAGATGACCGGTGCAAAGATGGTGGTCGAAGCCTTGATTGAACAAGGCGTTGATACGGTGTTCGGGTATCCAGGTGGCGCGGTTCTGCCCATCTATGACGAGATCTTTCAGCAAAATCACATTCGCCACATTCTCGTGCGTCATGAGCAAGGGGCGGTGCATGCCGCCGAAGGCTATGCCCGCGCCACGGGCAAACCGGGTGTTGTGTTGGTCACCTCTGGCCCCGGGGCAACCAATGCTGTGACAGGGTTGGTGGATGCCTTGATGGATTCGATCCCAATTGTGGTTCTGACGGGTCAGGTTCCAACCTTCATGATTGGGTCAGACGCATTCCAAGAGGCCGATACAGTCGGCATCACCCGCCCCTGCACCAAGATGAACTGGTTGGTCAAAGACACAGATCACCTGTCGTCCACCATTCACGAGGGGTTTCATATCGCCACAAAAGGCCGCCCCGGCCCCGTTTTGATCGACATTCCTAAAGATGTGCAATTCGCAACAGGCACCTATGTCGAAAAGCCCCGCGCGAAGGTTGATCACTATACCCCGCGCGTCAAAGGCGACACTGCGATGATCACCGCGTTGGTCGAGGCCATGGAACAGGCCGAGCGCCCGATTTTTTACACAGGCGGCGGCGTGATCAATTCTGGCCCCGCGGCAAGCAAGCTGCTGCGGGAACTGGTCGAGGCGACTGGATTTCCCATTACCTCAACCTTGATGGGGCTTGGCGCATATCCTGCATCAGGCGAGAAATGGTTGGGGATGTTGGGTATGCATGGCCTATACGAGGCCAACCTTGCCATGCATGGCTGCGATTTGATGATCAATATTGGCGCGCGGTTTGACGACCGCATCACAGGGCGCATCAACGCGTTTTCACCAAACAGCCTCAAGGCGCATGTCGATATTGATCCCTCCTCGATTAACAAGGTGATCCATGCGGATTTCCCTATCATCGGGGATGTGTCCCATGTGTTGGAAGATATGCTGCGCATCTGGAAATCACGCGGCAGCAAAACGAATTCCGCAGCGGTCAAGAAATGGTGGGGCCAGATCGAAGAATGGCGCGCCGTGAAATGCCTCAGCTATAAAAATTCAACCAAGACAATCAAACCGCAATATGCGCTTGAGCGGCTTGAGGCGCTGACAAAAGGCATGGATCGCTACATCACCACTGAGGTCGGCCAGCACCAGATGTGGGCCGCGCAATATTTGGGTTTTGAAGACCCCAATCGTTGGATGACCTCTGGCGGCCTTGGCACAATGGGCTATGGCACACCCGCCTCAATCGGGGTGCAGGTCGCCCATCCTGACGCCTTAGTGATCAATGTGGCGGGCGAAGCATCATGGCTGATGAACATGCAGGAAATGGGCACGGCCGTGCAATACCGCCTGCCCGTCAAGCAATTCATCCTCAACAACGAACGCCTTGGCATGGTGCGCCAATGGCAGGAATTGCTGCATGGTGAACGCTACAGCCATTCATGGTCAGAGGCCTTGCCCGATTTCGTGAAACTGGCCGAAGCGTTCGGGTGCAAGGGTATCATGTGCGACAATCCCGATGATCTCGATGAGGCGATCAAGGAAATGCTCGCCTATGATGGGCCAGTAATTTTCGACTGTTTGGTTGAGAAGCATGAAAATTGCTTCCCAATGATCCCATCGGGCAAGGCACATAATGAAATGTTGTTGGGCGAGGCTGAAACCCAAGGCGTGATTGACGCCAAGGGCAGCGTCTTGGTCTAAGGAAAGGGTGTAATCATGTCTCCGCTCAATATCGAAAAAGGCTCTAGCAGCCATTCGGCCTATGATCTGCGCAGCCATATGTCTGACGCGATTGAAACCCACACGCTCGCGGTTTTGGTGCAAAACGAAGCGGGCGTTCTGGCCCGTGTCATCGGGCTGTTTTCGGGCCGTGGTTATAATATCGAAAGCCTGACTGTGGCTGAGGTTGATCATGCAGGCCATCGGTCACGCATCACGATTGTGACCTCAGGCACGCCGCAGGTGATCAACCAAATCAAAATGCAGCTTGAGCGTATGGTGCCCGTCCATGAGGTGCATGACCTCACCGTGGAAGGCGCGATGGTCAGCCGTGAATTGGCCTTGTTCAAGGTCAAAGGTAAGGGTGAGCATCGTGTCGAAGCCTTGCGCATTGCCGAGATTTTCCGCGCCAATGTGGTGGACAGCACTTTGGAAAGTTTCGTCTTTGAAATCACAGGCACGCCCGAGAAAATTGACGCCTTTGCCGATCTCATGCGCCCCTTGGGCCTGTTAGAGGTTGCCCGCACAGGCGTTGCTGCCATTGCGCGCGGTGCGTAACCGCATAGGTCGCTTCCCATAGTCTCAAAGGTCGCGTTTTGATAAGATCAGCGCGGCCTTAGCCTTCAAAAAAGATCATCCCCGTTTGGGGCGCATCTTTTCTTGGGGGGAAAGACCTATGCCTGATGATTTGATCAAGCACGATCTCGACAGCGTTCTTGCGCCAATTTCACGCGCCAATGGGCTGCCGAATGCGCATTACACCGACCCCGCAACAATCGCTCGTGAAAACCGCGCGGCGCTAGGGCATCAATGGGCCGCTTTGGCCGTTGGGGCCGATGTGCCTGAAAATGGTGATGCAAAACCGATTGAATTTTTGGGCCAACCCCTGCTGCTTTTGCGCGATGACACAGGGGCGGTGCGGGTCTTTTTCAACATCTGCCGCCACCGCGGTATGATCTTGGTCGATGCGCCACGCAAAATCGAAGGCGCGATCCGCTGCCCCTATCATTCATGGTGCTATGCCAAGGATGGCCGCCTTGTGGCCACGCCCCATGTGGGCGGGCCAGGCCAGAACCAACATGAAGGGATTGAGCGGGCGACCTTGGGCCTCAAAGAGGTGCGCAGCCATATCTGGCGAGATGTGGTGTTTATCAACCTTTCGGGCGATGCCCCCGATTTTGAAACCCAACACCAAGCCGCCCTCACCCGTTGGGCTGAATTTGAAAAGCCGCTCTATCATGGCGGCGAAGACAGCCGCTTTACCTTGGATGTGAATACGAATTGGAAACTCGCGGTCGAGAATTATTGCGAGAGCTATCACTTGCCATGGGTGCATCCGGGCTTGAACAGCTATTCACGCCTCGAAGATCACTATCATATTGAAGAAGAACAAAAATTCTCGGGCCAAGGCACACTTGTCTATCGCCAGCTCAAGGATGAGAAAGGTCAAAGCTTTCCTGATTTTGAAGGGCTGTCGCAGGCATGGGACACCGCCGCTGAATATATCGCGCTTTATCCCAATGTCTTGCTGGGCGTGCATCGCGATCATGCCTTTGCGATCATCCTAGAGCCTGTCGCCCATAACCGCACGCGCGAGCATGTGCATCTCTACTATGCCACCCCAAAGACCGATCCTGCCTTGCGCGCGAAAAACGCCAAGCTGTGGAAGGATGTCTTTATCGAAGATATTTTTGTGGTGGAGGGGATGCAAAAAGGGCGTGCTGCCGCAGGGTTTGATGGGGGCCGCTTTGCCCCCGCGATGGACGGGCCGACACATATGTTCCACCAATGGGTAGCGCAGCGGTTGCGCGACACGGAAAGCGGGTTGTGAGCGCCCCAAAATCCGCGCTTGATGCCGCACTTCTTGCGGCCCATGCGGCAGGCGATAAAGAACGCATTGCGCAGATATATGCCAAGGCCGCCGATGATATGGGTGCGGCCTCAGCCGCGTTTTATTTGACCCATGCTTATGTGTTTGCCCTAGATGCAGGGCTGTCCGAGGCCGAAACCTATCGCCGTGCCTTGGTCGAATTGGGGGCCGAGCCGACCGGCTAGGCGCTCACCCACCCCCCAAAATGCGGCGCACATAATTTTGTGTCTCTTGAAAGGGCGGCACGCCGCCATGGGTGTTCACGGCTTGTGGCCCTGCATTATAGGCCGCCAAGGCCAAACGCCATGAGCGGAAATTGCGATATTGCATCGCCAAATAGCGCGCGCCCCCTTCTAGGTTTTGCGCAGGATCATGCGGGTTTACCCCCAAGAGATCAGCGGTATCTGGCATCAATTGCGCCAAACCAATCGCCCCTGCATGGCTGATGGCGCGCGGGTTCCAGTTCGATTCAACCGCGACAAGGCGTAGGAACAAATCCTCAGGCACGCCATGACGGCGCGCTGCATTGCGCGCAAGATCAAGATAGGCCTGAGGTGCCTGCCCCGAAAAGCGCGGGATGGCCGTGCCAAGGGCCGCATCGTAATCAGGGCGCAAGCGTTCTGAATTGGAATATTGGCTTGAGGCACGGCTGTCCAAAACCCGTGCCGCCGAACGGAAACGATCAAGGCTATTGCCATAGGCCATAGAGACTTGCCCAAAAATTAGGACAAATCCCACAGAAATCAGGCTGACTTTCTGCACCTTCACGGCCCATTCACCTCATAAAACCTGCGCTGTTTTAGCCTGTATCCCCCACAGCGCCAAGCGCTTGTGCGGCGCCTGCAAATGAAATTCGGGTTTCATTAACCAATTTACGATGGTCTAAACATATCTCAAAGGCGCAGATTCGCGGCCACGACTATGGGAGAGGTGACATGGCAGGTTCGGTTAATAAGGTAATTCTGGTCGGGAATTTGGGGCGCGACCCCGAGGTGCGCAGCTTTCAGAATGGCGGCAAAGTGTGCAATTTACGCATCGCGACATCTGAAAACTGGAAAGATCGCAACACAGGCGAGCGGCGCGAGCGCACAGAATGGCACTCGGTGGCGATTTTCTCAGAACCTTTAGCCCGCATTGCAGAACAATATCTGCGCAAAGGGTCAAAGGTCTATATCGAAGGCCAGCTGGAAACCCGCAAATGGCAGGATCAAAATGGGCAGGATCGCTACACGACCGAGGTGGTCTTGCGCCCCTATCGTGGCGAGTTGACCTTGCTTGATGGTCGCAATGACCAATCGGGCGGTGGCGGCAGCTATGGCGATAGCGGCGGCTATGGCGGCGGAGATGACCGCATCAGCGGCGGCGGTTTCCCAGATGATCGCGGTGGTGCAGGCCAATCCATGCCAAGCGATATGGATGACGAAATCCCCTTCTAAGTTGCTTGCCCCCCCTGCCCCAAGCGCGTAAATCCTCATCACAAATTTGGTAAATGCCACCCGCGCGGGTTGCGCGTGGTGGCTTTTGTCAGGCACAAGATCGGCACAGCGCAACAAAGCGAGACACGCATATGAGCAAATCGGCCCGCAAATCCCTGTCCAAGATTTTTGTCTGGGCAATCCTTGGCCTGCTATTTGTGGCCCTAGCAGGCTTTGGGATCGGGTCGTTCTCAGGCAGCGCCTCGCGGATGGGATCGGTTGGCGATATTGAGATCAGCGCCGAAGATTATGCCCGCGCTTTGGATCAAGAATTGCGCGCCCGCAGCGGGGAGACTGGGCAAAATGTGACCCTATCGATGCTGATTGCCAATGGCATAGATGCACAGGTGCGTCAGGGCCTTTTTGCGCGCGCGGCCCTTGATAATGAGGCGGCGATAATGACGCTCTCCATTGGGGATGAGGAGATCGCAAACCAGATTTTGCAAATCCCCGCTTTCCAAGGCGCAGATGGCACGTTCGACCGCCAAGCCTATGAGTTTTTTCTCAGCCAACGCGGTTTGAGTGCAGGCGAATTTGAGGAAGAAATTCGTGCGGATATCGCGCGCTCCATCCTGCAATCTGCGATTTTGGGGCGCGTGCCTGCGCCTGCGGCATTGGTTGATCCTTTGGTGGCCTATCAACAAGAGTCTCGTGGGTTCTCCTATTTGCCTTTGACCGCCGCCGATTTGGACGCCGCCGTGCCCGCCCCTACGGAAGAACAGATCACAACCCATTACGAGGCGTTCCCAGATCGCTTTACCCTGCCCGAGGCCCGCGAGATCACCTATATCTGGATCACGCCCAACATCATCATGGATGATATCCCCGTCAGCGACAGCACGCTGCAAAGCCTCTATCAGGAACGCATTGAGGAGTACCGCCAACCCGAGCGCCGCTTGGTTGAGCGTTTGGTCTACCCCACCGAAGCGGAGGCCGAAGCCGCTTGGGCGCGGCTCAATGACGACAGCGCAGATTTTGAAACCCTCGTGAGTGAACGTGGGCTGTTGTTAGAAGACACCGATATGGGGGATGTCACCCGCGATGATCTCTCTGCCGCCGAGGCAGAGGCCGTTTTCGCCGCAAGCGATGCGGAATTCGTGGGTCCCGTTGCCTCGCCCTTTGGCCCTGCAATTTTCCGCATCAATGCCGTGTTGGATGCCACAGAAATCCCGTTCGAAGAGGTTCAGGACGACCTGCGCAGCGAAGTCACGGCGGATGCCGCGCGCCGCGCCATTTCTGACCTGCGCGAAGGGTTTGACGACCTCCTCGCCTCGGGCGCCACCCTTGAGGAGGTCGCGGATGAGACGCAAATGGTGCTTGGCACAATCCGCTATGATGGCAGCCAAGAGGATGGCATTGCCGCTTACGAGGCCTTCCGCGCGGTTGCAGACACGATTGAAGACGGGGATTTCCCCGAAATTCTCGATCTCTCCGATGGCGGGGTATTCGCCCTGCGGCTTGACCAAATCGTGTTGCCAACCCTGCCGCCTCTTGACGATGTGCGCGCGGATGTCATCGCGGATTGGACGATCTACGCGACCCAAGACGCGCTCTTGGCCCGCGCCGAAGAAATCCGCGCCGATATTGCGGCTTCGGGTCGGCGCCTTGAGCGGTTTGGCGGCTTGATGCGCGAGACAGATGTGCGGCGCAATGACTTTATCGCGGATACGCCTGACGCGCTGGTGCAAACTGTATTTGGCCTGTCTCGCACGGGCGAGATTGCAGTTGTCGGCGGTGAGGCGCAGGCCTTGGTGGTGCGCCTTGATGCGATCAACCCTGCCGATCGCGCCGACCCTGACACGGATCTTCTGGCCAATATCCTGACCCAACAAATCAGCCAGTCCCTGACGGCTGATTTGTTCGAAGATTTCGGACGCCAGATGCAATCGGCGGTCGGCCTTACCTTTAACCAATCCGTGGTCAATCAAGTCCACGCATCCTTCCCATAAGGCACGGATCATGGCGTTAATCACCCGTTTTGACAGCTTCGCCGAAGGTTGGGCGCAAGGCAAAAACCAGATTGTCTATGCCCGTTTGGCTGCTGATTTGGACACGCCTGTTTCGCTGATGCTGAAACTTGCGAATGCAGGCCAAGACAGTTTCATGCTTGAATCTGTCACGGGCGGGGAATTGCGCGGCCGCTATTCAATCGTGGGCATGGCCCCCGATGTGATCTGGGAATGTCACGGCACACAGGCGCGCATCAACCGCCACGCCGCCCAAGATCGGGATCATTTTGTTGAGTGCGACAGCGCGCCCCTCACCTCGCTGCGCGCGCTTTTGGCCGAAAGTCAAATTGATCTGCCCGCCGATATGCCACAGGCCGCAGCGGGTCTATTCGGCTATTTGGGCTATGACATGATCCGTTTGGTGGAGCATTTGCCCAATGTGAACCCAGACCCACTTGGCCTGCCTGATGCCGTGATGATGCGCCCGTCTTTGGTTGCAGTGCTAGATGGGGTTAAGGGCGATGTAACCTTGGTGTCGCCTGCGTTCTTCTCGGCGGGTATTTCGGCGGAAACCGCCTATGCGGCGGCCTGCGCGCGGGTGCAAGAGGCGCTCGACAAGCTCGAACAGGCCCCTGCCATCGCGCAACGTCATTTGGGGGCGGATGCAGACACATCTGGCGTTGAGCCCGTTTCCAATTTCACCAAAGAGGGCTATTTCGCCGCCGTAGACAAGGCCAAGGCCTATATTCGGGCAGGCGATATTTTTCAGGTTGTCCCCTCGCAGCGCTGGACGCAGGATTTCCCGCATCCGCCCTTCGCCCTCTATCGCGCATTGCGGCGCACGAACCCTTCGCCCTATATGTTCTTCTTCAATTTCGGGCCCTATCAGGTCGTTGGCGCAAGCCCAGAGATTTTGGTGCAGGTCAAAGGCAGCCAAGTCACCATTCGCCCGATTGCAGGCACACGCCCCCGCGGTGCAACGCCCGAAGAAGATCGCGCGCTTGAGGCGGATTTGCTGAGCGATAAAAAAGAATTGGCCGAACATCTTATGCTACTGGATTTGGGCCGCAACGATGTGGGTCGTGTCGCAAAAATAGGCACAGTGCGTCCAACCGAAGAATTCATTGTCGAACGCTACAGCCATGTGATGCATATCGTTTCGAATGTTGTGGGCGAATTGTCGGATGAGCATGACGCGCTTTCCGCCCTTTTGGCGGGTCTGCCCGCAGGCACAGTCTCGGGTGCGCCCAAATTGCGCGCCATGCAGATTATTGACGAGTTAGAGCCAGAAAAGCGCGGCGTTTACGGGGGCGGTGTCGGGTATTTCAGCGCGGGCGGCGATATGGATATTTGTATCGCCTTGCGCACGGCTGTTTTAAAAGATGCACAGCTTTACATCCAAGCAGGCGGCGGCGTTGTCTATGACAGTGACCCCGAGGCGGAGTTCATGGAAACCGTGAACAAATCGCGCGCCTTGCGCAAAGCGGCGGCAGAGGCCGCGCAATTCGCGGGCCAATCCCAAAGCAAAGATTAGACAAGAGCGCCTAGCGCGCGAGGGTCTGTTGCAAGATCGCTGAGACGGGCGCGACCGCATAGCTTGCGTTCACCGCCGCCTGCCCTGCCCCCCAAGACAAAAGCGCCGCCAAGGTTTCGGGATAGCTGCGGCCCAAAACAATCGCGCTGCCTGTTTGCTGTGCCTCCAAGGCCGCACGATCCAAAAGCCGCAACATGACGGGCGCAGATTGCCCCTCGTCATCCAAAACGCGGTAAAGACGCGCGGCGGGAACGCCATCGCGGGCGGCGGCCTGCTCAAGACCGCCAAGACCGAAGGCGCCTGCAATCAGCCCATGGCCCGTTTCCCCCATCCGCGCCAGAACCTGGCCTTGGAGGGAAATATCCCCGCGCAATGTTCCATCTGCGCTGTCGAGCAAGGCCACAGTTTGCGGCAGGCGGTCGAGCGCTGCCTCGAATGCCGCAAGATCAGCAAACCGCGCCTCTATTACCGCCTCAATCCCTGCCGCGCGATATCGCGCCAGTTGCGCCTCTGCATCCATACGCGTGGGATCAATCACGATGCTCACAGGCACCGTTAGGCTTTGCAGGGTGCTATCGGTCAGCAGAAATTCGGGATCATCATAAAGCAAGATTGAGAAAAGCGGCACAGATTGCAGTGCAGAAAACAGGGTTGCGTAGGCCACGACCGCAGGCAGATCTTCGGGCGCTGGCATGGGTGCCGTGGCCGAAACGGGGGGCATCGCGGCTTGTGGAACAGGGGCATCTGGCGTGATTATTGGCAAAACCACGCGTTCTGGCTCGGGTTCTGGTTGCGGCTCAGGCTGCGGCTCAGGCTCTGGCGCTGGCTGCGGTTCAGGCTCTGGCGCGGCGGCAGGGGCAGGATCTGGGGAGAGGACGGCCACGGGATAAGGGCGTGCGGCCTCTTGGGCCTGCTTCACCACCCCACCCGTGTCTTGCCCTAAGAAATAGGATGTGCCCAATAATCCCGTCACAGAGATCACCGTGCCGATCACGGCACCGACCAAAAACCCCTTTAGCATCCGACTTTACCCTCTCTTGTGCCAATCAATCTGCGCAGTGCCGCATGTTTTCAGCCCCACCTCCCTTGACCCCGAGGCGCGGCTCTGAACATTTATAGCCTGAGTGATCTGCCAAAACACCCCCAATTCCGCGAGCCCGTCATGCTTCTCTTGATCGATAATTACGACAGTTTCACCTATAATCTTGTTCACTACTTGGGCGAGCTTGGGGCAGAAACCCGCGTTTTGCGCAATGACGCGCTGACAGTGACCGAGGCCTTGGCCATGGGGCCAGATGGGATTGTTCTTTCACCTGGGCCTTGTGACCCCGCACAGGCGGGTATCTGCCTTGATCTGACCCGCGCTGCCGCCGAGGCCCGCGTGCCGCTTTTTGGCGTATGCTTGGGGCATCAAACGATTGGCGAGGCCTTTGGGGGTAAGGTCGTGCAGTGCCATGAAATCGTGCATGGCAAACTGGGCGAGATCCATCACAAAGGCATCGGGGTCTTTGCAGGCCTACCTTCACCCCTTTTAGCCACACGCTATCACAGTCTGGTGGTTGAGCGCGCCTCCCTGCCCGATTGTCTTGAGGTCACAGCGGAATTAACAGACGGCACGATTATGGGGCTGCGCCATACAACCCTGCCGATTGAGGGCGTGCAATTTCATCCCGAAAGCATCCGTTCGGAACATGGCCATGCGATGCTGAAAACCTTTATCGACACCACGAAGGGAGCGGTGCCTGCATGAGCGATGCAATGAAACCCCTGATCTTTGCGGCCTCAGAAGGGCCACTGTCCCGCGCCCAAGCCGAGACGGCCTTTACACATCTGTTCGAGGGCACAGCAACCGCCGCGCAAATGGGGGGCTTGTTGATGGCCTTGCGCGCGCGCGGTGAATCCGTCTCAGAATATGCGGCGGCGGCGGCTGTGATGCGCGCAAAATGCACCGCCGTGTCCGCACCCGCAGGCGCGATAGATATCGTGGGGACAGGTGGCGATGGCATGGGCACGCTGAACATTTCCACCGCGACCGCCTTTGTGGTGGCGGGTGCAGGGCTTACCGTGGCCAAACATGGCAATCGCAATCTGTCGTCCAAATCAGGGGCCGCAGATGCGCTGACCGCCTTGGGGGTCAATGTCATGGTCGGTGCCGATGTCGCAGAACGTGCCATCAATGAAATTGGCATCGGCTTTATGATGGCCCCAATGCACCACCCAGCGATCAAACATGTCATGCCCGTGCGCCAAGAATTGGGATGCAAAACCATCTTCAACATCCTTGGGCCTTTGACCAACCCTGCAGGGGTGAGGCGGCAATTGACGGGGGCCTTTGCGATTGACCTGATTTTCCCAATGGCTGAAGTTCTCAAGGATTTGGGATCAGAGAAAGCATGGCTTGTCCATGGGGATGACGGCAGCGATGAGGTGTCGATCTGCGGGGCCACACAGGTTGCCAAGCTTGAGGATGGCAAAATAACAGGCGGTGAAATTCACCCCGAGGATGCAGGCCTGCCCGTTCACCCCTTGCGCGATATCTTGGGTGGCTCTCCTGAGGAGAATGGCCGCGCCTTTGCCGCGCTGCTTGAAGGGGCGCCATCAGCCTATCGCGATGCGGTTCTCTTGAATGCGGCCTGTGCGCTTGTGGTTGCGGATCACGCCAGCGATCTACCCACTGGGGTCGAGATGGCCCGCGACAGCATCGACAGCGGCAAGGCCAAGGCAAAACTGACCGCCCTTGCACGCCTAACATCGCAAGCCTGACATCGGAGGCCGCATGAGCACCCCCACGATACTAGAAAAAATCAAAGCCTATAAGTTTGAGGAAATCGCAGCCGCAAAGGCAGCGACCCCTCTCAGCGAGGTTGAGGATGCGGCGCGCAATGCCCCGCCACTGCGCCCCTTCGCCGAGGCGCTACAAGAGGCCAGCCGCGAAGGCTATGGTTTAATTGCTGAAATCAAGAAGGCGAGCCCCTCCAAAGGGTTGATCCGCCTTGATTTTGATCCGCCGGCCCTTGCACAGGCCTATGAGGCGGGCGGGGCCACCTGCCTCTCGGTTCTGACCGACACCCCCAGTTTTCAGGGTGCGCCTGACTATCTGGTGGCGGCACGCGCCGCAACCACCCTGCCCGCGCTGCGCAAAGATTTCCTCTATGACACGTATCAAGTGGCCGAGGCGCGCGCTTGGGGGGCCGATTGCATTTTGATCATCATGGCATCTGTCAGTGATGCCCAAGCCGCCGAGCTTGAGGCGGCGGCGTTTGATTGGGGGATGGATGCGCTGATCGAAGTGCATGACGAGGCCGAGCTAGAGCGCGCAAGCGCCCTAAAATCACGCCTCTTGGGGATCAATAACCGCAATCTCAACACCTTTGAGACCAGCCTTGAAACCACCCGCCGCCTGTCGCGCATGGCCCCTGAAGATCGGCTTTTGATCTGCGAAAGCGGGCTTTTCACCCCCGCAGATTTGGCCGATATGGCAAAATATGGGGCGCGCAGTTTCCTGATCGGCGAAAGCCTGATGCGCGCGGATGATGTGGCCGCGGCCACAAGTGCGCTCTTATCTGACCCCTATACTGGCACAATGTGAGGGCGGCATGAGCGAGCAAAAACTGACCCATTTCGACAAAGACGGACAGGCGCATATGGTGGATATCTCTGCCAAAGACGCGACTGACCGCGTGGCAATGGCCGAATGTTTTGTGCGAATGGCCCCTGAGACATTGGCGCTTGTGGAAAGTGGCACTGCGAAAAAGGGCGATGTTTTGGGGGTCGCGCGGCTTGCGGGGATCATGGGGGCGAAGAAAACCGCCGATTTGATCCCGCTGTGCCATCCGTTATCCTTGTCAAAAGTGGCCTTGACGCTTGAGGCAGACAGCGCCCTGCCTGGGGTGCGGATCGTTGCGATTGTGAAAACCACGGGCCAAACGGGGGTTGAGATGGAGGCACTGACCGCCGCCTCCACCGCCGCGCTGACGGTCTATGACATGCTCAAAGCCGCCGACCGCGCGATGGAAATCGGCGGGCTCCGCGTGCTGCTCAAAGATGGCGGCAAGTCAGGGAAATACGAGGCGCAATGATTTCCGTAACTGAGGCCCTCGCGCGGTGTTTGGACTTAGCGCAGCCCTTAGGGGTTGAAGATATCCCCTTGCGCCATGCAGCGGGGCGGGTTTTGGCGCGGCCTGTTGTGGCGATGCGTGATCAGCCGCCCTTTGCGGCCTCTGCGATGGATGGCTATGCAATCCGCAAAGCGGATTTGTGCCTTGGCGCGCGACTGCGTGTGGTGGGGGCGGCCCCCGCAGGACAAGCATGGCAGGGCCAGATTCGCCAAGGTGAGGCGGTGCGTATTTTCACGGGCGCCCCGCTGCCGCAAGGGGCCGATCATATTGTGATCCAAGAGGATGTCACCGCCGCAGAGGATCATATCGTGATCAATGCGGTGGATGACGCGCCCCATATTCGCCCTGCAGGCGCTGATTTCAAAGCAGGGGCAGAGATGACCCCACCGCGCCGCCTGACCCCTGCGGATCTGGCCTTGGCCGCGGCCATGAATGCGCCGCGCCTCTCGGTTTATCGCCGCCCTGAGGTGGCAATCATTGCCACAGGGGATGAATTGGTCAGCCCCGGTGAAACCCCGCGCCCTGATCAAATCATTGCCTCAAACACCTATGGTTTGGCCGCAATGGCCGAGGCTGAGGGCGCGGTCGTGCGCCTTTTGCCGATTGCGCGTGACAGGCGCGACAGCCTTGCCGCCACGTTTGAGATGGCAAAAGGCGCGGATTTGATTGTCACTGTGGGCGGCGCATCGGTGGGCGATCATGATTTGGTTGGCGCCGTGGCCCAAGATTTGGGGCTTGAGCGCAGCTTTTACAAAATTGCGATGCGCCCCGGAAAGCCGCTGATGGCGGGGCGGATGGGGGATGCGGCCCTCTTGGGTTTGCCAGGAAACCCCGTATCCGCCATGGTGTGCGGGCATCTTTTCATGGTGCCGCAATTGCGCGCCTTCCAAGGGCTACCCAAATCCCCGCGCCGCACCAAACAGGCGCAACTGTCAACTGATCTGCCCGCCAATGGCCCCCGCGTTCATTACATGCGCGCAAGCCTTGCGCCGCAAAAGGGGGCGGCGCTGTCACATATTGCCCCCTTTACAAGCCAAGACAGCGCGCTCTTGACCATTTTCGCCGAGGCGGGTGCCTTGTTGATCCGCCCCCCGCATGACGGGCCGCGCAAGGCGGGCGATATTGTTGATTACCTCAGCCTTTAACACCTAAAATCGCAGGGGCGTTGACAAAATAGGCGAACAAGGGTAGAACATTCATCGAACATAACCGCATCACGCCAAGCGATGCATGAGCAGAGGCCCGTTCGAGATGTTGACAAAAAAGCAGCTAGACCTGTTGGAATTCATCCACCGCCGCATGCAAAAGGACGGTGTTCCCCCCAGTTTTGACGAGATGAAAGATGAGCTGGATTTGCGCTCGAAATCGGGCATCCATCGTCTGATCACCGCCCTTGAGGAACGGGGCTTTATACGCCGTCTGGCCCATAAGGCCCGCGCGCTGGAAATCGTCAAACTGCCCGATGCGTTAGAGCAGAAATTTGGCACTGCGGCCAAAGCAGGCTTTGCGCCCCGCGTGATCGAGGGGGATCGGGTCGACCCGCCCGCCCGCGCGCAAGCGGTTGAGACCCGCGGGGTCAGCGAATTGCCGATGATGGGCCGCATCGCAGCCGGCACCCCGATTGAGGCTTTGGCGGACATCTCGCATCACGTCAGCGTGCCTGCCTCCATGTTGGCGGCAGGGCGGGCGCATTACGCTCTAGAAGTGAAAGGCGACTCTATGATTGAGGCGGGCATCAATGATGGCGATATGGTCATCATCGAAGAACGCAACAGCGCCGAGAATGGTGACATCGTTGTGGCCTTGGTCGAAGGCTATGAGGCCACGCTCAAACGCTTTCGCCGCAAGGGCAATATGATTGCGCTTGAGGCGGCCAACCCTGCCTATGAAACCCGCGTTCTGCCCGAAGGTCAGGTGAAGGTGCAAGGTCGCCTTGTTGGCTTGGTGCGGGTTTACTGACCCCCCTTTTATCGCGACCTGCCAGACCAAAGCCGCGCACCCTGTGATGCGCGGCTTGTTTCTATGGTGATTGGGCCGATGCCCCCTTGGGGCAAATGCAAGGCCACAGCGCCCTCACGGGCCATATCGCGCGCATCAAAAAATAGGCAAGGCCCCGGACTATCCGATGGGTTTAGACGGGCGGCAAGGATCACAACATCCGCTGCCCCACAGGCAGAAAGGGCATCCGTCAAGGCTGCCTCGCCCCGCCCGTGCCAAACACGATACCCTTTGACGGTGGCAGCCTGCCCCGCCCCCTCCGCCTGCCAAAGCGGTCGTGCGGCCGTCTCGGGTTGGGTCGCAGGATCCCCATCGTTTTCAAGCCAGAGATCCACCACAAACCCCTCGCCGCGCACATGGCTTGGCACACGCAGGCCCGCCTCATCCATCACCCCGACAAGACGCGCTGAAGGGGCAATCAAGATGTCTGGTCGCGGGCTTTGGCCCCAAATCCAAAGGGCAACCCCCATGGGCAAGAGAAAGGCGGCCCGCATTGGCCCATTCCAAATCAATCCGCCCACAAACCCTGCCGCGAAAATGGGCATGACAAGGGGTGCGGGGCTGACGACCATACGCACCGCACGCGGCCATGCCGCCACCTCATGCGCCACGGATAAGATGAGGGTCAGGCCCTGCTCCATCGGATAGAGCGCCAAATTGGCAAGACCAAAAGGCGCAAGCAGTCCTGCCACAACCCCCAATGGCATCACCAAAATGCCCATGATCGGCATGGCAATCAAATTCGCGACCAAGCCATAGGTGGTGAGGCGGTTGAAATGCATCGCCGCAAAAGGCGCTGTTGCTGCCCCTGCAAGAATGGATGAGACAACCACCCCAAGCACCGCCATTCCCAACCGCCACCCCCAAGAGCGCGGGCCCGTCCGCCCCGTAAAGAGGCGCGACAAGGCCCCAAATCCAACCACAAGCGCCGCCGTGGCCGCAAATGACATCTGAAAGCCCGGCGACAACAATGTCTCGGGTCGGCCGATCAGCACGATCAAGGCTGCAATCGCAACAGAGCGCAGTGAAATCGCCCGCCGATCACAAAGAACAGCCGTGAACATGACCGCGACCTGAATATAGGCGCGCTCGGTCGCGACTGACCCGCCCGAAAGGGCCAGATAGAACCCGCCCGCGGCAAGGGCCGCCACAGCCGCCCATTTCTTGGTCAGGTAGTAGAGCACCACGCGCGGAAAAAGGGCCAAGATCACCCGCAAAGCCGTAAAGACAAACCCCGTCAAAAGCCCCATATGCAGCCCAGATATTGCAAGGAGATGGGCGATATTCGTGTCGCGCATCGCCTCGACATCGGTGGCGATCAGGCCCGCGCGATCCCCTGTTAAAATCGCGGCGGCAAATCCCCCTGCCCCCGCCTGCATGCGTGCTTGAATGGCGCGCGAAAGATCAAGCCGCGCGCGGGTCAACCACAGGCCCGATGGATCATGGCCAATCACTTCGAAATCTTTGCGGCTGTAGCCAACGGCACCAAGCCCCAGAAAATAGGCATGGCGTTGGAAATCAAACCCATTTGGTTCTGATGCGGGCGATGGCGGCAAGGCGCGCGCCTCAATCTGAATGATATCCCCAATTTGCGGGACTTGCACCGATTGCCCATGCAAAGACAGGCGCAGCCTGTCTGGCGTTCTGGGGGGGCTGATGGGGGCCATGGTGACGCGGTCTAAAGTCAGGCGCGGCGCCTCTGAGGCCGAGCGGTCCAGCATCACCACCCGCCCCTCAATCACGCCGTAATATGGCCATCCCAAGATAGGGGCCTGCATTTGATGCGCGCGCCATGCCCCAAGGGACAGCCCCAATAAGAAAAGTGAAAGCCCGATAGAGATCCGCGCAATCCCGCCACGCGCCCGAACACCAAGGGCTGCGCAGCACAGCCCCGCTGCAAAAACGGCGATGCGCGTGCCCGTGTCAGGTTCAACGGGCAGCGCAAAATATGCTGCAATGCCCGTTGCCAAAAAGACAGGTACCCATAAAAATCGATCTTGGGCTTGCGCGCTTAGATTAGAAACAACAGCGCGCAAACCAAGGCGGCGCGTCCAGATGTGGATCGGTGGATGTGGTGCTGCAATCGGCACGTTCTGCGCCCTTGTTTCCCTGTTGCGGAGTGCCTAAACACAGGGCCAAACCTAGCCGTAAGTTTGTAAGAGAAGGGTTAAGGGCCACCGCCCAAACCCGCGAAAGGAAAGCCGATGAGCCAGCCTGTCACACGTTTCGCCCCCTCGCCCACGGGGTATTTGCATATTGGCGGCGCGCGCACGGCCTTGTTCAACTGGCTTTACGCGCGCGGGCGGGGTGGGAAATTCCTGCTTCGGATCGAAGATACGGATCGCGCCCGCTCGACCCCAGAGGCGACAGCGGCCATTTTAAAGGGCTTGGCTTGGCTTGGCCTCGATTGGGACGGGGAACCCATCAGCCAGTTTGAGCGCGCAGACCGCCATGCCGAAGTGGCGCGCGCGATGCTGGAAAATGGCACGGCTTATAAATGCTTTGCCACTCAAGACGAGATCGAAGCCTTTCGCGAGGCGGCGCGGGCAGAAGGCAAATCCACCCTTTATCAAAGCCCGTGGCGGGATGCGGCCCCTGAAACCCACCCTGACGCGCCTTTTGTCATCCGTCTGCGCGCGCCGCGTGATGGTGAAACCATCATCAAAGATCAGGTTCAGGGGCGTGTCACCATCGGCAATGCGCAATTGGATGATATGGTTTTGCTGCGCTCGGACGGAACCCCGACCTATATGTTGGCGGTGGTGGTTGATGACCATGACATGGGTGTGACCCATGTGATCCGCGGCGATGACCATCTCAACAATGCCGCACGGCAAAGCCAGATTTATCACGCGATGGGATGGGATTTGCCCATTTGGGCGCATATCCCGCTGATCCACGGGCCAGACGGCAAAAAACTGTCCAAACGTCACGGCGCTTTGGGGGTCGAGGAATATGCCGCGATGGGATACCCGCCTGCCGCAATGCGCAATTATCTCGCCCGTCTGGGGTGGAGCCATGGTGATGATGAATTGTTCACCGATGCCCAAGCAACCGAATGGTTTGATCTGGGCGGCATTGGCAAATCGCCTGCGCGGCTTGACTTCAAAAAGCTCGAAAATGTCTGCCAATGGCATATCGCACAGATGGAAGATGCCGCGCTTTTGGGGGATATTGAAACATATCTCGCAGCGGCCAGTCAGCCCGCCCTTTCGCAATCGCAGAAAGATGGCCTCAAATCCGCGCTCTATTGCACAAAGGATCGCGCCAAATCCCTGCCAGAGCTTTTGATGAAGGCCGCGTTTGTTTTAAACGAAAGACCAATAAAACCTGATGAAAAGGCCTTAGGGACGCTGGATAATGTATCCCGTGGTATACTGAAATCATTGACTGCGCAGTTGCAGAATGCTACGTGGACGCGTGAGGGTCTTGAAACGCTGATCGGCGCAGTCGCCGAGGCGCATGAGACCAAACTTGGCAAATTGGCAGCACCGCTTCGTGCGGCCTTGTCGGGACAAACAGTTTCACCGAGTGTCTTTGATATGATGCTCGTGCTGGGTCGGGACGAATCCATTGCCCGACTTACGGATGCAACGGTTGGTGCGGATTAAACCAGACCCGCACCAATGAGGCCCCAAGCGCATGCTACGGCCAGATACGTCAACACCCCCCGTGCAAACCCTGTGTTTTGCGCGGTAAAGCGAGAGGGAACGTCATGACTGACACGAAAACGGCCAAACTCAGCATCAATGATCGCGACTTCGATCTTCCCGTCTACAGCCCCACAGCAGGGCCTGATGTCATCGACATCACCAAACTATATGGCCAAGCGGGCGTATTCACCCATGACCCAGGCTTTACCTCCACCTCGTCTTGCGAAAGCCAAATCACCTTCATTGATGGCGACAAGGGCGAGCTTTTACACCGCGGCTATCCAATCGACCAACTGGCGAAAGATTCGCATTATCTCGAGGTTTGCTACCTTTTGCTTTATGGCGAATTGCCGACAGCGGCCGAATTGGAAGATTTCGAGACCCGCGTGACCCGTCACACCATGATCCACGAACAGATGCATAATTTCTTCCGTGGCTTCCGCCGTGACGCGCACCCAATGGCGACAATGGTGGGTGTCGTGGGGGCAATGTCGGCCTTCTATCACGACAGCACCGATATTGCGGATCCTTGGCAGCGCGAAGTGGCTTCGATCCGTATGATCGCGAAAATGCCAACCATTGCTGCGATGGCCTATAAATATTCCATCGGCCAGCCCTTTGTGTATCCGCGCAATGACCTCGATTATGCGACCAATTTCTTGCGGATGTGCTTTGCCGTGCCCGCCGAGGAATATGTGCCTGATCCTGTGCTAAGCCGCGCGATGGATCGCATTTTCACGCTGCACGCAGATCACGAACAAAACGCCTCCACCTCAACGGTGCGCTTGGCGGGCTCGTCTGGGGCGAACCCGTTTGCCTGTATCGCGGCGGGTATTGCCTGCCTTTGGGGGCCTGCGCATGGCGGTGCGAACCAAGCCTGCCTTGAAATGCTGCGCGAAATTGGCACTGTGGATCGCATTCCCGAATATATCGCCCGCGCGAAAGACAAAAATGACCCGTTCCGCCTGATGGGCTTTGGTCACCGCGTCTATAAAAACTTTGACCCGCGCGCGAAGGTGATGAAGGAAAGCGCCGATGAGGTGCTGGATCTATTGGGTGTTGAAAACAATCCAACCCTGCAAGTTGCGAAAGAACTTGAGAAAATCGCGCTTGAGGACAGCTATTTCGCGGATAAGAAACTCTATCCAAACGTGGATTTCTATTCGGGCATCATTTTGGATGCGATGGGGTTCCCAACCTCAATGTTCACCCCGATCTTCGCGGTTAGCCGCACAGTGGGTTGGATTGCACAGTGGAAAGAAATGCTGAACGATCCTGCGGCAAAAATTGGCCGTCCGCGTCAGCTTTATACGGGCCCAACCAAGCGCGATTATGTAGATATCGCCAAGCGCTAAGGCACGACTTTAGATGGAAAAAGAAAAGCCGCCCTCTAGGGGGCGGCTTTTTTGTGTCGTTGAGGGCACGCGGTGGATTATTCCACGCCTTCAATCAAGACCAATTCGCGAATTGAGCTGTCCTTGGCAAATGCCATCGCCTCTTGATAGGCGGGGCTGTCATAGCAGGCATTGGCATCTGCCAAACTGGGGAACCAGATCACCACATTGCGCGCATGGCCCTGCCCTTCCTTGATGATCACCTCACCACCACGGGCCAAGAATTTGCCACCAAAGGCCGCAATCGCGGGGCCTGCCAATTCGGCATAGCGCGCATATTCCTCTGGATTTGTAACGGTGACATGCGCCACCCAATATGCCCCTGCCATGTTATGATACTCCCTTAATCACATGCCGCACGGCTGCAAGCGCCGCATCGGCTTGGGTGGCATCCTTCGCCCCCCCTTGCGCCAAATCTGCGCGGCCACCGCCGCCCTTGCCGCCAAGCGCCTCAACGGCTGCCTTGACCAGATCAACGGCGCTAAGCCGCGCGGTCAGATCATCGCTGACCCCTGCGGCCACTGCGGCCTTGCCATCGGCTTCGGCAATCAAAAGAACCGCGCCAGAGCCGATTTTGGCCTTATGCGCATCAATCAGGCTGGGCAGATCTTTGCCAGTAACACCTGCAACCACCTGCCCAAAAAAGGCGATGCTGCCGATATCTTCGGCAGCGACCTCTTTGGCCCCCGCACCACCACCCGCAAGCGCAAGCTGTTGGCGCAATTGGTCGCGTTCATTCTGAAGCGCGCGGCGCTCCTCCATCAACGACTGGACACGGGCCAAAACATCAGGGCCTTGCGCCTTGAGCATCCCGCCAAGCTGACCCAGAATGCGATCTTGTTGCGCTAAATAATCAAAGGCTGCTTGCCCCGTCAGCGCCTCAATGCGCCGCACACCCGAGGACGAGGCGGTTTCCGCAAGGGTCACATACAGACCAATATCGCCCGTCTGGCGCACATGGGTGCCGCCGCACAGTTCAAGACTATAAGTGGCGCCATCGCTGCCCTTGCCTGACCCTGCAAGTTTGCCCATGGAGACCACGCGCACCTCATCGCCATATTTCTCACCAAAGAGCGCCTGCGCCCCCAAATCACGCGCCGCGTCAGGGGTCATGATCCGTGTCTCAACCGCCGCGTTTTGGCGGATGAACTCATTCACCTCAGCATCGACCCGCGCCAATTCCTCGGTGCTGAGCGCCTTGGCGTGCGAGAAGTCAAAGCGCAAACGATCCGCCGCATTCAATGAACCGCGCTGCGCCACATGATCCCCAAGCGCGCGGCGCAGGGCCTCGTGCAACAAATGCGTGGCCGAATGGTTCGCGCGAATGGCGCTGCGGCGGCTGTGATCCACAACCAATTCCGCGGCCTGCCCCGTCTTAATCTCGCCTTCTGTAACCTTGGCTATATGCAAGAACAGGCCCGCAACCTTTTTCGTGTCTGATATTTCAGCGCGGCCCGTATCGGTCTTAACCAGACCAGTATCGCCAACCTGACCACCGCTTTCGCCGTAGAACGGGGTTTGGTTCGTGATCAGCGTGACAGCGCCGCCTTTTGCCGCGGCGTTCACTTCAGCCCCGTCAGAAACAAGGGCCAAAATCTGACCTTCGGCCTGTTCCGTATCATAGCCCAAAAATTCGGTCGGGCCATGTTGATCGGCCAGATCATACCAAATTGCGGCATCTGCCGCCTCGCCCGACCCCGACCATGCGGCGCGCGCCTTGGCCTTTTGGGCCTCCATCGCTTGGTCAAACCCGTCTGTATCCACCTTGCGGCCCTTTTCGCGCAGAGCGTCTTGGGTCAAATCCAGCGGAAAGCCATATGTGTCATAAAGTTTGAACGCAGTCTCACCTGCCAAAGCGGCCCCTTCGGGCAGATCAACAAGGGCCTCGTCCAACAGTTTGAGCCCACGATCAAGCGTGGTTCGGAAGCGTTCTTCCTCAAGCTTAAGCGTCTCGGTGATCAGCGCCTGCGCGCGGCCAAGCTCGGGATAGGCCTGCCCCATCTGGCTGACCAAAGCAGGCACGAGGCGATACATCAGCGGGTCTTGCGCGCCCAAAAGATGGGCGTGGCGCATCGCGCGGCGCATGATGCGGCGCAACACGTAACCCCGCCCCTCGTTTGAGGGCATAACCCCATCCGCAATCAAGAATGAGGTCGAGCGCAAGTGATCCGCAATCACGCGGTGATGCACATTCTTTGGCCCATCTGGATCAACGGATGTTGCGTGGGCGGAGGCCTCAATCAAGGCGCGCATCAGATCGGTGTCGTAATTGTCGTGCTTGCCCTGCAAAAGCGCGCCAATCCGCTCAAGACCCATGCCCGTATCGATGCTCTGCATCTTAAGGGGCACCATCGAGCCATCCGCGAATTGCTCATTTTGCATGAAAACCACGTTCCAAATCTCAATGAAACGATCGCCATCTTCTTCGGCCGATCCAGGAGGGCCGCCCCAGATATGGTCGCCATGATCATAGAAAATCTCGGTGCAAGGGCCGCAAGGACCTGTTGGCCCCATCTGCCAGAAATTGTCGGATGTGGCGATGCGGATGATCCGATCCTCAGGCACGCCCACCTTTTTCCAAATCTCAAACGCCTCGTCATCGGTATGATAGACCGTGGTCAATAGACGTTTCGGGTCGATATCAAAATCCTTGGTGATCAATTCCCATGCAAAGGGAATGGCCTCTTTTTTGAAGTAATCACCAAAGGAGAAATTCCCAAGCATTTCGAAAAACGTGTGATGGCGCGCCGTGTAGCCGACATTATCAAGGTCATTATGCTTGCCGCCTGCGCGCACGCATTTTTGCGCCGTGGTGGCGCGCGGCGGGTCGCGATGCTCAAGCCCTGTGAAGACGTTTTTGAACTGCACCATGCCCGAATTGGTGAACATCAAAGTCGGGTCATTGCGCGGCACAAGTGGCGAGCTTTCGACAATGGCATGGCCGTTGCGTTCAAAATATTTGAGAAAGGTTGAGCGAATATCGTTCAAACTGGCCATGAGCACGCGGTCTTTCTGACTAAATCCATCGGTTCTGCGTGGGATACAAGTTTGTCAAAGCACTGTCCACAGGACAAAAACTTGGGGCGGGGATGGAAATTTCAAGGGCCTAAAATACAAGACGCGCGCAGCCCGATTGGGGCTACGCGCGAAACCGTGCTGATGCGAGGAGTGGGGAATTAATCCTCAACCATCGCGCTGTCATCACTGTCGTCCATGCCGAATTCCAACCCATGGGCGGCGCGGATTTTGTCTTCGATCTCCAATGCCATGCTTAGATTGTCTTTCAGGAATTGCTTGGCGTTTTCGCGGCCCTGTCCAATCCGCTCGTCCCCGTAAGAGAACCAAGCGCCTGATTTCTCAACCACGCCTGCCTTAACACCCAAATCAAGCAATTCGCCCGTTTTCGAGATGCCCTCGCCATACATGATGTCGAATTCAACCTGTTTGAACGGAGGGGCCACCTTGTTTTTTACCACTTTCACACGGGTTTGGTTGCCGACAACCTCGTCACGATCCTTGATCGCGCCGATGCGGCGGATATCCAAGCGCACGGATGAATAGAATTTCAGCGCATTGCCACCTGTGGTGGTTTCTGGGCTGCCAAACATCACACCGATTTTCATGCGAATCTGGTTGATGAAAATCACCATACAGTTTGAGCGTGCGATGGAACCTGTCAGTTTGCGCATCGCCTGAGACATGAGGCGCGCATGCACCCCGACCGAGCTGTCGCCCATATCACCCTCAAGTTCGGATTTCGGGGTCAACGCTGCAACGGAGTCGACCACAACAAGGCTGACCGCACCAGAGCGCACCAATGTATCGGTGATTTCAAGCGCCTGTTCCCCTGTATCAGGCTGAGAAATCAGAAGATCATCCAAGTTCACGCCCAATTTTTTGGCATATTGTGGGTCAAGCGCGTGTTCGGCATCGACAAAGGCGCAAACCCCGCCCTTCTTTTGCTCTTCCGCGACCGCGTGAAGCGTCAGCGTGGTCTTCCCCGAGCTTTCAGGGCCATAGATTTCGATGATCCGCCCCTTTGGCAGACCCCCAATCCCAAGGGCGATATCGAGCCCGAGCGAGCCTGTCGATGTCGCCTCAATTTCTTGGATGGCGTTCTCGCCCCCAAGGCGCATGATCGAGCCCTTGCCAAATTGGCGCTCGATCTGTGCCAAGGCGCTGTCGAGTGCCTTTTGCTTTTCCGCCGCGTTGCGATCCGTCATGTCCAGAATATCCGCCATTGCCATTGGTTTGGCTCCTTATTTCACACTGCTGCCAAGGCGGCAATGCTTGCCCGTGTTCACCTCTTGTTCTCGGATATAAATGCAAACAAATAGAGAACATTTCAAGTAAAATCTTGCAAGGCCCATGTTTTACGGTGAATGGTAAAGAAGTGGTTACGGGGATCGCCCTTGGCGATAATATTAATATGCTCTTGTTTTTTAAGCAGAAACTGGTGCTTTTCAGTGTGCCGAAAACAGGCACAACCGCATTAGAGGCCGCAGCCCTGCCCTATGCGAGTGCGGCGATTCTTGACCTGCCGGGGATGAAACATGTCTCCGTGTTCACGTTTTTTCACGCAGCATCGGCCCAAACAATTAACGATTGATTAAGATTTACGCGAAAGGCGCGGCAGCGCGCAAAGATGCCTTATTTTGCCTGTAACACGGCAAAAAAGAACCCATCCGAGGCATCGCGCGGATCAAATCGGCGTGACTGAAGCAGGTCAAACTGCGGATGGCGCGCCAAAAACGCATGCACCGCATCCTCATTTTCCGCACGCAGCAGCGAACAGGTCATGTAAATGATAAGGCCGCGCGGCGCGGCAAGGGCCACCGCCCGATCCAAGATCTGCGATTGCTCACTCTGCAAGGCCGCCAGAGTTTCGGGTGTCATCCGCCACCGCACCATCGGATCACGCCGCCATGTTCCACTGCCAGAACAGGGCACATCCAAGAGAACCACATCAAATGGGACTTCGTGATCCAATTGCGCATCTTCGCGGGTTTGATAGACCATCCCCGCACGTTCGGCGCGCAAGGCGACATCGCCCATGCGTTTGGGGAATTTATCATATAATGTCAGATCCGCATCACTGCGCGCGGCAATGGCCAAAGATTTCCCCCCTGCGCCTGCGCAATAATCCAAAATGCGCCCTGTTTGGGGCACTGGGATCTCGGCCATTGCCATCTGCACAGACAGGTCTTGCACCTCGATCAAACCTGCCTGATAGGCGGCTGTGGCGGTGATTTTGCGCGCGCCAGTCTGCACCTCAAGCGAGGTGGCAAGGCGTGGGTCGGCCATCGCGTGCACGCCCGCTTGGGCCAAGTCGGCAATCACATGCTCAGGCGTGGTCTTGCGCGTATTTACCCGCAGATAGACAGGCGCCCGCGTGGACATGGCGGCAAGCAAGCCCTCCAAGTCTGGCCCAAATTCCGCCTTGAGCAGCACCAGCAGCCAATCGGGCGTATCGCTCAAAATATCGGGGGTTGGGTGTTCCTTCGCCTCATCCGCCGAAAGCGCGCTGGGGCCGTATGGCATCTGCCCAAAGACATCCTCAACCGCCACACCTTGCAGGCGCAAAAGCCCCAAAATCAGCGCGCGCCCCGTGGCCTGCGGGACGGTGCATCCCGCAAGGGCCGCCGCCCGGCCCCGATTGCGCAGCACATCGTAGACATGGTCGCTAATGGCCGCGCGGTCTTTTGACCCCGCGAAGCGGGCAGACCTGCCCCATGCCCGCAAGGCGGGTTCAGGGGTTTGGCCCGCAAGAATGGTGTCTAAGACCTCAATCGCGGCCTGATATCGCGCAGCAGGCGTCACGCGCGCGCCTCAGCCCACGCGGTAATTGGGGCTCTCGCGGGTGATTTGCACATCATGCACATGGCTTTCTTGCAGGCCCGCATTGGTGATTTTCACGAATTGGCAGTTTTTGCGCATCGCATCCACAGTGGCCGAGCCCGTGTAGCCCATCGCCGCGCGCAAACCGCCCACCAACTGGTGGATAACCGCATTGGCACTGCCTTTATAGGGCACCTGCCCCTCGATGCCTTCGGGCACCAATTTGTCAGAGGCGGCATCTTTTTGGAAATAGCGATCCGCTGAGCCGCGCGCCATGGCGCCAAGACTACCCATCCCGCGATAGGATTTGAACGAGCGACCTTGATAGAGGATCACCTCACCAGGGGATTCATCTGTGCCCGCAATAGCAGAGCCGACCATCGCGCAAGAGGCGCCTGCGGCAATCGCCTTGGCGAAATCGCCCGAGAATTTAATACCACCATCAGCAATGATCGGCGTGCCAGAGGCCGCGGCTGCTTCGGCACAATCCATGATCGCGGTTAATTGCGGTACACCAACGCCCGCCACAATCCGCGTGGTGCAAATGGATCCGGGGCCAATGCCCACTTTAACCGCATCTGCGCCCGCATCAATCAAGGCGCGAGTGGCATCGCCCGTGGCGACATTGCCCGCCACGACCTGCACGGCGTTGGACAGTTTCTTAACCCGCTCAACCGCATGGGCCACGCCCTCGGAATGCCCGTGCGCTGTGTCGATCACGATCAGATCACAGCCCGCGTCAATCAACGCCTCCGAACGCTCAAAGCCCGCATCACCCACGGTTGTGGCGGCGGCCACGCGCAAACGGCCTAAATCATCTTTGCAGGCATTGGGGTTCAGCACTGCTTTCTCAGTATCTTTCAGGGTCAAAAGACCCGTTAGCTTGCCCGATTTATCGACAACCAACAGCTTCTCGATCCGCCGTGCCTTCATCAGGCTTTTGGCTTCTTCCAAATCTGCAGGTTCGCGCAGCATCGCCAAATTATCACATGTCATCATCGCGCGCACAGGCGTCTCGTCAGATGTCGCAAAGCGCATATCGCGGTTGGTGACGATCCCCACCACGAGGCCCTTTTCATCCACAACAGGAAAGCCCGTGAAATTATACCGCTCGATCAGGGCCTTGGCATCGGCCAAGGTCTGATCTGGGGTCAATGTGACGGGGGAATAGACAATGCCGCTTTCAAACCGTTTCACGCGCCGCACCTCGCGGGCTTGTTCCTCAAGGGTAAGATTGCGGTGGATCACCCCCATACCGCCCGCCTGCGCCATTGCAATCGCCATGCGCGCCTCGGTCACAGTATCCATAGCGGAAGACAAAAGCGGGATGTTCAGCGCAATCGATTTTGTCACCCGCGTGCGCGTATCCGCAGTCGAGGGCAGCACGCTAGACGCGGCAGGCAGCAGCAAAACATCATCAAAGGTAAGGGCCTCACGAATCTCCATCACGCATCTCTCCTTGCGGGAGTTTCAATTGGCACTGCCCTATCTCATGCATAAGCCCTGAGGGAAAGCCCCAATCGGGAAAAAATCTCAGCCGCGAAATCCTGAGGCGACCACAAATTTCTCGGAACTATCCGCGCGGCTCGCGCCTGGTTTCACATTTGCCACCTTGGCAAAGCGCTGTTTGAGGATCTTTTGCAAATCGCCCTCAGCGCCCCCTGCCAACACTTTGGCCACAAATGTGCCGCCCTCTTCCAACACATCAAAGGCGAAATAGGCTGCGGCCTCGCACAAGGCGATGATGCGCAAATGGTCGGTTTGCTTATGCCCTGACGAGGCTGCGGCCATATCGCTCATCACGACATCGGCCTTGCCACCAAGCCAGCCTTTGACCTTTTCATCTGCATCATCTTCCATGAAGTCCAATTGATGCAGCTCTGCGCCTGCGATGGCTTCGACCTCTTGCAGATCAACACCGATGATACGGCCAATGGCCTTGCCTGATTTCTCGCCCAACGCGTTGATCCGAGGCACGGCCACCTGACACCATCCCCCCGGCGCACAGCCCAAATCAACCACCCGCGCGCCTGGCACCAGAAAGCGGAACTTGTCATCCAATTCCATGATCTTAAACGCCGCGCGGCCGCGATAGCCTTCGCGCTTGGCGCGCTGCACATAGGGGTCGTTTAACTGCCGCTCCAACCAACGGGTTGAGCTGAGTTTCCGCCCGCGCGCGGTTTTGACCTTCACACGCAAATCCCGCGCGCCGCGCCCGCTGCCGCTTTTTCCTGTGGGGGTTTTGGTCATCTCAGGTTCCAACTCGCTTCTTTCCCCCGCTTACTGTGCAGACCGCATTAGCGCAAGGGACTGCGCCTTTTGCGCGAATTTCCAAAACCTGCCGCACAGGTCATGGACAAGCCCGCCAAGCCACGCCAATTTAGCCGCAATGACGCAGCGCAAGGATCAACACCACATGGCACGCAAAATCATCATTGATACAGATCCAGGCCAAGATGATGCCGTGGCCATTCTGTTGGCTTTGGCCTGCCCTGAGGCGCTTGATGTGTTGGGCGTGGTGGCCGTTGCGGGCAATGTCCCCCTGCCCCTTACCGAGCGCAATGCCCGCATTGTAACGGGTCTGTCTGGGCGCACTGATGTGCCCGTCTTCGCGGGCGAGGCTACCCCGCTTGCCCGCCCCCTTGTGACCGCCGAGCATGTGCATGGGCAAACAGGTCTAGATGGCCCGCCTTTGCCCGAACCCCATCTGCCGCTTGACCCTGAACATGGGGTGGATTTCATCATTCGCAGCCTGCGCGCCCATCCCAACCAAGTGACGCTTTGCCCGCTTGGCCCCCTGACCAATATCGCACGGGCCTTTCAAAAGGCCCCCGATGTGATCCCCTTGGTGCAAGAGATCGTGCTGATGGGCGGCGCTTATTTTGAGGTCGGAAACATCACTCCTGCCGCTGAATTTAACATTTACGTAGACCCAGAGGCCGCCGAGATTGTGTTTCAATCAGGCGCGCCGATCACGATGATGCCGCTCGATGTCACGCATCAGGCCCTGACAACCGCGCCCCGCGTTGCGGGCTTTGAGGCAATGGGAAATCACGCAGGCGCGATGGTTGCCGCATGGACAGGGTTTTTTGAACGCTTCGACAAAGAAAAATACGGCGCTGCTGGGGCGCCTTTGCATGATCCTTGCGTGATTGCCTATCTGCTAGATCCTGACCTCTTTTCTGGTCGCACCATCAATGTCGAGATTGAAACCCAATCCGAGCTGACACTGGGCATGACGGTCGCGGATTATTGGGGTGTTACAGATCGCAAGGCAAATGCGCTGTTTATCCGCGACATGGATGCAGATGGGTTTTATGCGCTGCTGCATGACAGGATCGCAAGACTGCCATGACAGGCCAAGACAAACCCCATCCTAGCATCGGCTTTGACAACAGCTATGCCCGTCTGCCCGATCGCTTTATTGCGCGGGTTGCCCCGACCCTTGCGCCAGATCCAAAGCTTTTGGCGCTTAATCACCCGCTTGCAGACCGCTTGGGGCTTGCTGATATGCTCCGCGCTATGAGCGATGACGAACTGGCCCAGATTTTCGCAGGCAACAAGATGCTTGCAGGGGCAGACCCGATTGCACAGGCCTATGCGGGGCATCAATTCGGCGGATGGGTGCCGCAATTAGGGGATGGGCGTGCAATCCTCTTGGGCGAGGTGGTAACGGATCAGGGGCGCTTTGACATTCAACTCAAAGGCGCAGGGCGCACACCCTTTTCGCGCATGGGCGATGGGCGCGCATGGCTTGGGCCCGTCTTGCGCGAATATGTCCTGAGCGAGGCGATGGCGGCCTTTGGCATACCCACCACCCGCGCTTTGGCCGCTGTCACCACGGGCGAGGATATATTGCGCGAAGATATCCGCCCCGGCGCGGTTCTCGCCCGCGTTGCCCAAAGCCATATCCGCGTGGGCACATTCCAGTATTTTGCAGCGCGGGATGATCGCGAGGCCCTGCGCGCTTTGGCGGATCACGCAATCGCGCGCCACTATCCGCAGGCCCAAAGCCTTGATAATCTTTTGATCGGGATGCGCGATGCGCAAGCGCGCCTTATTGCGCAATGGATGGGTGTTGGGTTCATCCATGGCGTGATGAACACCGACAATATGACAATATCGGGCGAAACCATTGACTATGGCCCTGCCGCCTTCATGGATCGTTATGACCCTGAGCAGGTGTTTTCGTCCATCGACCAGTTTGGGCGCTATGCCTATGCCAATCAGCCCAATATCGCGGTCTGGAACATCGCCCAATTCGCTACCTCGCTTTTGCCCATCTGCGATGGCCCGCGTGAGGATGCAATAGACCGTTTTACCCAGATCGTGCAGGGATTTGCGGATCGCTTTGATGCGGAATGGCATGCGGTTTTGGGGCGCAAACTGGGGCTTGGCTCTGATCATCCGCAGGCAGGCACAATGGGGCTTCAGTTTCTCGAGCATCTCGCACGGTTGGGCGGGGATTTCACCCGCGCCTTTCGGGCACTGACCGATGGGGGCCTATCGGGCCTTGAGGCTGAACTGGGCGCAACAGGGGATCAAGCCCTGCGCGACTGGGGCATGATGTGGGAGGCCGAAACTACCCCAGAGACGCGCGCAGAAATGGGTCAGGCTAACCCTGTGCGCATCCCGCGCAATCATCAGGTTGAGGCAATGATCGCGGCCGCGCTATCGGGTGATCTGTCGAAATTTCAGGCCCTAAGCCATGCCTTGGCTGCGCCCTACACGCCCGATCCCAGCCTTTCCGCCTATGAGGCCGCGCCTACCGCGGCAGAACGGGTGACACAGACCTTCTGCGGCACCTAGCGGCGATTGATCAAGATAAGCCCCGCACATACCAAAGCAAGCGCAAGCAAAAGCTCAAGCCCAACCGCCTCGCCCAAAAAGAGCCACCCCATCGCAACCCCAAAAATCGGCGATAAAAAGCTAAAGGACGCAATGGAGGAGGCAGGGTAAATCGAGATGAACCAAAACCAGACCAGAAAGGCGGCAAAGGCAATCACCACAATCTGAAAGCCTAGCCCCGCCCAATGGATCAGCTCAGGGTCACGCAAGAACGGGCCAAAAAACAGCGCCGCCGCGATCAATATCGGGCCAGAAACTAGAAGCTGCCAGAATAACTGCATTTCAATCCGCAGCGTGCGCAACGGCGTGATCCGTGCCGACACCGCAATCGCAGCCCAACACATTGCCCCTGCAATCGCATAAATATCGCCCAAAACCCCGCCTGCGCCGCTCGCCCGCCCGTCATGCGGCCATGCCAAAGCGCACACCATCCCGCCAAACGCAAGCGCCAACCCGATGCCTTTTTGGGCTGTAATCCGCTCGTCAGGGATCAGAAAATGCGCGGCCAGTGTCAGCCAAATCGGCATGGTGTAAAACAAAACCGAGGCGCGCGCGACCGTGGTGTAATCAAGAGCAAGGAACAGAAACATAAACTGTCCCGCAAAGAGCAGCGCCACCCAAAGGCCAGAGAGGGGCGCACGGGCGAAATCAAGCGGGATCCCACGAAAGCGCATCCACAGCAGCAGCAAAAATGCGGCCCCCACAGATCGGATGCCTGCAAAAAACACGGGCTGAATCCCCTCATTCGTGACCCTGACCACAACCTGATTAAAAGCCAGAAGAACCGCAAACAGGATCATGCCCACAGTGCCAAATTGATCCATCTGCGCTTTTCGCTGTGGTTGATCCTCCATCACCGTGCCTATGTGTTTTGATATGCCATGACCCAAGCGGTCTTTTCGGGCGATGTCAAATCCCTTACAGAAGAAAAGGCACAGGTGGAAAAAGGGCCAAATTGGTGACTGAGACGATCGAGATGAGATGTAATGCGCAAGGGCTGCGCATGACGGAACAGCGCCGCGTCATTGCGCAGGTTCTAGACGCATCCGCCGATCACCCCGATGTTGAAGAACTTTACTCTCGGGCCTCCACCGTTGATCCACGCATTTCCTTGGCCACAGTCTATCGCACCGTTAAATTATTCGAAGAAGCAGGCATCCTAGAGAAGGTTGAATTCGGCGATGGCCGCGCACGCTATGAGGATGCGGAGCGCGAACATCACGATCATCTTATCGATGTGACAACGGGCGATGTCATCGAATTCATCGACCCCGAGATCGAAGCCCTGCAAGAAAAAATCGCAGCTAAGTTGGGCTATAGGCTTCAGGGGCATAAGCTTGAGCTTTACGGCGTGCCGATTACAGCGCCCAAGAAAAAATAGTCAGACCCGCCACAGGGCTAGCATCGCGCCACGGCACAGGCTAAGCCACGCGCAAGGCTATTTTGCACGGAAGCGACCCCCAGAATGGAAAATATACGCGGCATCGCCTTGATGACGGCAGCGATGTTTGGCTTTGCTATTGAGGATGCGCTGGTCAAAACCCTCAGCGTAACCATGCCTGTCGGACAAATTTTGATCCTTTTGGGCTTAGGGGGGGCGCTGATCTTTGGCGGGATCGCTTGGGCGCAAGGCACCAAATTGATCACCCGTGACTTGATTGACCCGCTGATGCTGACCCGCAATTTGGGCGAGATGTTTGGCACGATGGCCTTTGTCTCTGCCCTCGCGCTTTCGCCCATGTCCCTTGTCGCGGCCATTGTTCAGGCTATGCCCTTGATGGTGACGATGGGCGCGGCCCTGTTTTTAGGCGCGCCTGTTGGGTGGCGGCGGTGGAGTGCGATTATCATTGGTTTCATCGGGGTTCTCATCATCATCCGCCCGGGCACAGCCGAATTTGATATCGGTGCGGTTTTGGCGCTTTTTGGGGTCACGGGCCTGACGGCACGCGATTTGGCAACCCGTGTGATGCCCGCAAAATACAGCTCAATGCAGCTGTCGTGTTACGGTTTTTTTGCGGTCGTGCCCGCAGGCCTGTTACTCTGGGCCTTTTCAGGGGGGGCCTTTGCCCCGCAAAGCCCCGAGCTGATCCGCCTTGCTGCCGCCCTGCTTGCAGGGGTGATGGGCTATTACGCGCTGACCCTCTCCATGCGTATGGGGGATATCTCGGTCATCACACCATTTCGATATTCGCGGCTCTTATTCGCGCTGATCTTGGGCGCGATTGTTTTTGGCGAGCGGCCCGATGCCTATATGCTGACAGGGTCGGCCATCGTGATCGCGGCGGGGCTTTACACGTTGATCCGCGAAGCGCGGCTTGCGCGCGCCGCACAACAGGCGCAATCGACCCTTTCTTCTGATCCCACATCGCGCTAAAGCATCGCGCAAATCTTTTTTCTTTCTTCACAGACAGGCCAAGCCATGACCACCATCATTGATATTCACGCCCGCGAAATTCTCGACAGCCGTGGAAACCCCACTGTTGAGGTGGATGTAATCCTCGAAGATGGCACATTGGGCCGCGCGGCTGTGCCTTCGGGTGCATCCACAGGCGCCTATGAGGCGGTTGAGATGCGCGATGGCGACAAAGCGCGCTATATGGGCAAAGGTGTTCAAAAGGCGGTCGCTGGCGTCAATGGCGAATTGGCCGACACGTTGGTTGGGTTTGACGCCACCGAACAGGCCGCAATTGATGCGGTGATGATCGAAATGGACGGCACCGAGAATAAGGGCCGTCTTGGCGCGAATGCGATTTTGGGCGTGTCCATGGCCGTTGCCAAAGCCGCCGCCGAGGCGACAGGCCAACCGCTTTATCGCTATATCGGCGGCACGCAGGCGCGCGTTCTGCCTGTGCCGATGATGAACATCATCAATGGCGGTGAGCACGCAGATAACCCAATCGATATTCAAGAATTTATGGTCATGCCTGTTGCAGCCCCAACATTGTCTGAGGCTGTGCGGTGGGGGTCGGAAATTTTCCACACCCTGAAAAAAGAGCTATCCGCCGCAGGTCTGGCAACGGGTGTTGGCGATGAGGGCGGCTTTGCCCCTGCGCTTTCGTCAAGCCGCGCGGCGCTTGATTTCATCATGCAGTCGATTGAAAAAGCAGGCTTCAAGCCTGGCTCTGATGTGATGCTGGCGCTTGATTGCGCGGCGACCGAATATTTCAAAGGCGGCAAATATGAGCTGACAGGCGAAGGCCTCAGCCTGACCCCTTCGGAAAATGTGGCCTATCTCAAGGCGCTTTGCGCTGATTACCCGATCTTGTCCATCGAGGATGGCATGTCCGAAGATGATTGGGCAGGTTGGAAAGAATTGACCGATGCGATTGGCGACAAGGTGCAATTGGTGGGTGATGATCTCTTTGTCACCAACCCTGCCCGTTTGGCCGAAGGTATCGAAAAAGGCTGCGCCAATGCGTTGCTGGTGAAAGTGAACCAGATCGGCACATTGACCGAAACCTTGGACGCGGTCGAACTGGCGCATCGCAACCGCATGGCCTGCGTGATGAGCCACCGCTCGGGCGAGACCGAGGATGCCACGATTGCCGATTTGGCCGTGGCCACCAATTGCGGCCAGATTAAAACAGGCAGCCTCGCGCGTTCGGATCGTTTGGCAAAATACAACCAATTGATCCGCATCGAGGAAGAATTGGGCGATGTCGCGCGCTATGCGGGCACATCCATCCTGCGCTAAGGCATGAAGACAGCCGCCGAGATTATCGCCCATCTGGGCCTGATGCCCCATCCCGAAGGGGGGCATTATCGCCAGACATGGGTGGGCGGCGGCGTGGCCGACCGCCCTGCGGGGTCTTGCATCTATTTCCTTTTGGCCGCAGGCGAGGTCAGCCATTGGCACCATGTCGATGCGACCGAGATTTGGCATTACCACGCGGGCGCGGAATTGATCCTGTCGCTCAGCGCCACCGATCAGGGGCCTGCGCGCAATCATATTCTAGGGCCAGACCTGACCCGCGCCGCGCCGCAGATCATCGTGCCAGAGGGGCATTGGCAATCGGCGCGCAGCACGGGGGCTTACACGCTGGTGTCCTGCACTGTCAGCCCTGCCTTTTCTTTTGACGGCTTTACCCTTGCCCCTGCGGGGTTTGATATCCCGCGCGCGGCTGGCTAGGGGCGGCTGATTTGCCCGCTCCCTATGGCCGCCGCCACGCCCGTGGTTGAAGGTGCAGAGGTGGGCAGCCCTGCCTGCACCCGCGCCGCAAGATAGGCAAAGGCCTGCGCCTCGAGGAAATCCCCATCAAAGCCCGCCACCTCAACCGCCACGACTTCAACGCCCGTTAACGCGGCGAGGCGCGCCATCAGATGGCCATTCTTACGCCCGCCACCACAGACCAAAATCTGGGCAACAGGCTTGGGCAGATGTGCGAGGCCTTCGGCCACGGCGCGCGCGCTGACCTCAGCCAAACTGGCCAGACCATCGGGCAAGGGCATCGTTTGCGCCTCGGTCAGAACCTGCGCAAACGTATCGCGATCAAGGGATTTTGGGGGCATTTTCAAGAAATATCCCTGCGCCAAAACGCGTGCAACAAAGGCCTCGTTCACGCGGCCCGATGCGGCCAAGGCGCCGTCATTGTCATAGCCCTGCCCTGTCCGTGACATCAGATCATCCATCGGCGCATTGGCAGGCCCCGTGTCAAAGGCCAAAAGCGCCCCCTCCTGTTCTGGGCGGTCATGGCTTGGATCAACATAGGTGATATTCCCCACACCCCCCAAATTGAGAAAGGCCAAGGGCGCCGTGGCGCCCCTATGTTTGGCAAAGGCAAAATGATAAAACGGGGCCAAAGGCGCGCCCTGCCCCCCCATCCGCATGTCATTGCTGCGGAAATCCCAAATCACGGGGCAGTCAAAGGCCTGCGCCAAAACCGCGCCATCGCCCAATTGATGCGTGCGTCCCTGATCAGGATCATGGGCCAAGGTTTGTCCGTGAAACCCTATGAGATCAAAGGGGGTGTTCAACGCCTGCAACGCCTCGATATGGGCGCGGTGAATAACCTCTTGGGCCTCTGCAAGGCCCGCATCATCGGGCCACTTGCCAAGGCAGCCCCGCAGCACGGCACGCTCCTGCGCGCTATAGGGGCGGAAGGCCGTTTGACCAAAACCAAGCACATGCACCCCATCGGTGTCCAAAATGGCGGCATCCACCCCATCTAGCGATGTGCCAGACATCAATCCCGCCACGCGTAGCCTTGGGTTGGCTTGACCCTTTCCCTTCATCCCCGCCCCCGTTATAGATCACCGCGCAGAGCATAAAACCGCTGCGCCTCGCTTGCCAAGAATGGATCACACCGCAATGACCTACCAGCCCAAATCCGACTTCCTTCAGATCATCCGTGCGCGCGGTTTTCTTGCGGATTGCACGGATCTGCAAGAGCTAGACGAAAAGCTGCGCGCGGGCGTGACCCCTGCCTATATCGGATATGATGCAACAGCAAAATCCCTGCATGTGGGTCATTTGCTGAACATTATGTTGCTGCGTTGGTATCAGAAAACGGGGCATAAGCCGATCACATTGATGGGCGGCGGCACCACAAAGGTTGGTGATCCCTCTTTCCGATCTGATGAACGCCCGCTTTTGGATGCGGCGGCGATTGATAACAATATCGCGGGCATGAGCCGCGTTTTTGCGCGTTATCTCAGCTATGATGACAGCGCGACAGGCGCGTTGATGCTGAACAATGCCGAATGGTTGGACGGGCTGAATTATCTGGAATTTTTGCGCGATATTGGGCGGCATTTTTCGGTCAATCGCATGTTGTCGTTTGAATCGGTCAAATCGCGTCTGGATCGCGAACAAAGCCTGAGCTTCCTTGAATTCAATTACATGATCCTTCAGGCCTATGACTTTCTTGAATTGAACCGCCGTTATGGCTGTGCGCTGCAGATGGGTGGATCGGATCAGTGGGGCAATATCATCAACGGCATCGACCTGACCCGCCGTGTTTTGGATCACGAGATTTTTGGCCTGACCACCCCGCTTTTGACCACATCAGATGGCAAGAAGATGGGCAAATCCCAAGGTGGCGCGATCTGGCTGGATGGCGAGATGCTGTCGCCTTACGAATTCTGGCAATTCTGGCGCAACACGACCGATGCGGATGTGGGGCGATTCCTGAAACTTTACACCGAATTGCCGCTTGAGGAGTGCGAGCGGCTTGGCGCGCTTGCAGGTTCCGAAATCAACGAAGCTAAAATCGTTCTTGCCAATGAGGTGACGGGTCTGTTGCACGGGCGCGATGCCGCCGCCGCGGCGGAGGCCACCGCGCGCGAGGTGTTTGAAAAAGGGGGTATGGGCGATGACCTGCCCCGTCTGACGCTCAGGGCCGATGATATTGGCGAGGGCGTGTCGATTGTGCAGCTGATCACGCGCTCAGGCTTGGCAGGGTCGGGCAAAGAGGCCAAGCGCCTGATCGCAGAAGGCGGCGCACGGATGAATGACGCGGCCATCACCGATGCAGGCCTGATGATCACAGCCGGTGATCTGGCCACGCCCTTGAAACTGAGCGCAGGGAAAAAGCGCCACGCTTTGGTGGAATTGGGCTGATCCGTTAATCATGGATTTACCTTGATCGGGCAATCTTGCGGCTATGTTGCACAGCCTGCCCGATCTTGATGATGCCCTACCCATTGCCACAGCGGGCTTTGCCCAATCTGCGGGGTTTGAGCAGGCATTGCGCGCGCTCGGGCAGTCAGTTGCGCGCATTGACGGGCAGCTTTTCATATCGCGCCGGTTTCCAATCCTAGGCCCTGTTGGCTATTGCGCAAAACCTGCTCATATTCCTGCCTCGATTCTTTCAGGCGCATCCCCGCGGGGCATGGCACATGTGCTCATCAACGCGGCCACCCCTGCCCAAGGGGCGACCTTGGCGCGTGCGGGGTTTCTGCGCCTTGCCAAACCGCGCCACAGCTTGAGCGTGCCGCTGACACAAAACACCGCTGAGATGGTCGCGCGCCTGCATCCCAAATGGCGGGCCGCGCGCAAAACCGCGTTGCAGCGTGGCGCTGTGGCCCGCATTCGGCCCTTTTATACGCCGCGCGATGGGTGGCTTTTGGGCGCCGAAGCGGCACAGCGCAAAAGAAACCACTATGACGGGATCGCGCTGGCCCTTTTGGCCGAAATTGGCCGCAGCAAGACCCAAAAACTGCTTTATATATGCGAGGGGGTGTCGCGGCAGGCTGCGTTGCTATTCTCACTTTCAGGGCATGAAGCGGCCTATCACATTGGATGGCGCAGCGCCGATTGCCCCTATGGCAGCCACCAGATGCTGCTCTTCGCGGCCATGGAATACGCCGCCAAGCGGGCGCAGCATTTTGATCTGGGGCTGAGTGAGGCGGATAGCCCTGGGCTTGCGCGGTTCAAACGGGGAACGGGGGCAACACTTTTGCCGCTTGGGGGCACATGGGCGCTCAGCCGCGCTTTGGCCCCCTTGCACCGCTTAGCGCGCCAGACGCAACAGCCGCGCGCGGGCGGGCGGAACGGCGGCAATCTCTAGCCCTGTGAACACATGCAGCGTGTTCAAATCTTGATCAATCACAGCATGATCGCTGACCCACCCCCCCAACATCAAATAACTGCGCAAAAGCGGCGGCAGCGTTGCCATTGCCCGTTTCAGATCGGGTTTGCGCCGCAGCTTTGCCGCGAATGGAAACACATGGGACGACTTGATCTGAGGCCGCCATCGGGCGGGTGCAATATGGCGATCACGCAACAGCGCAAAGGCATCATGATAGGGCAGCGCATCCGTGCCGCGAAAAGACGAGCAACCAAAGAGCAGCTTGACCCCGATCTCATCCACATAGGCGGTCAATGCCCCCCATGCGAGACGCAAGATGTCCGGGTCATGCACCTCTGGCGCAAGGCAAAAACGCCCCATCTCAACCATTGGCCCGTCAAAATCGGACAGGGGCGATAAATCGTAAAACTGCGCCGAGTAACTTGTTTGCAAGGCTGCCCCATCGGGCAGGCACATCAGGCGAAAGCAGGCGACCAATTCCCCCGTCTCCTGCGTTTCAATGAGGATATGGTCACAAAGCGCATCATAGGGATCCGCATCTAGACCCGCCCCATCTGCCCCACCGCGAAAAGCACGGTGCCGCAGGGCTTGCGCGGCGGTCACATCGGCGGCGGTTTGGGCCATGCGCAGCCTATATTTCCCCGCCACCTTCTCGCGCATGATGCACCTATGTTACGCAGACAAAGGATTAATTGTTGGCGTTGACCAACTCACCCACATTGATGCGGCCAAAATTACCAATAACCTGACGGAAAATCGACACTTCACGGATCGAGCTTTCCGTAACGCGGCGCGAAATATCGACAATCTGACCATCGGCAAGCGTGTAGGTTTCCACATTCGACACGGTGCCGTTATCGGCAAAGGACACGGCCACGATATCGCGGCTCACAATTTCGGGCGCCCGCCATGCATAGCTGCGCACACGATATTGAGAATAGAACCATGTGGTTTCGCCAATCACGCCCTCACCAGCAGGGCGGCCAAGGTTTTGCCCGAGGCTGTCGCGGGTATCCTGACCGATGGTGACGGCATCCAATTCTTCTTGCGGCGGGATAAAGCCGTGATCACGGAAACTTTCGGTGCAGCCAGACAAAGCCAATCCAAAGGCCACTGCAATCACCGCTGCACGCACCCGCTTGCGCCCCATGCGTGCCTGCGTGCTGATCCGAAGTTCTGCCATGCCCATCTTCCTCACCCTAGCGCCAGCTTCCCTTCTGCGCTTAGGCGCAAACATTCAGGCATGGCGTCTGTCTTCATTTGGGCTTAACTTACAGCGACCAACAGAGCAAGCATTGCAATCGCGCGACCCTCATTTTCGAGGGGAAATTGATCAGAAACTTGAGGGGAGATCATGTCAAACGCCAGCCCACGCCCTGATCTTTTGGCTTTGGCCGAACTGCGCCGCGCAGGCGGCAAAACATTTGCCTTGACCCCCGATGCGGATGCGTTGCGCGAGATTGCAGATGATCTAGAGCTGCGTGCGCTGCGCAAACTGCGCTTTACAGGCAAAATTATGCCCGAAGGCAAAAGCGATTGGCGCCTTGAGGGGCAACTGGGCGCAACTGTGACGCAGGCCTGCAGCGTCAGTTTGGCGGATGTGGTGACGCGGATCGATACCGATGTGTTGCGCCGCTATATCGCCGATTTCACGGCGCCCGAGGCCGAAGAGGCTGAGATGCCCGAAGATGACAGCATCGAGCCATTGCCCGCAAAAATTGACCTATATGCCGTGATGACCGAAGCCTTGGCATTGGCCCTGCCCGATTATCCGCGCGCACCAGATGCCGCAACCGAAGATGACGCCGCCGATTTGGTGCATATTTACAGCGCAAGCCCCCCCAATGCGGGCCCAGTAGAGGCAGAGGTTGAGCCCCCCCAAACCGCAAACCCACTTTCTGCTTTGCAAGAATTACGGGATAAATTGGCGCAATCCCCAGCAGACAGTGGCGATGCGGGGGCGAGCAAAAACACAGGCAGCCCCGCCAAAAACAGCGATAAATAACCGCAAACAAACGCAAACGCGCGGAATTTACCCAAAGGTCTATTAGGGCTTGCATAGGTGCAGAATCTTTGTATGTTCCCGCCCTCATTCGCCAATTGGATGTTATCCCAATTTTGCGCGTGTTTTTCGGGCAAATCACCCCATGAGCCGCGCATCACAGGTTGCCCTTTGGTGAAAAAAATGTGACAGAGATTTGAAACGTGACGATGGGCTGCCCCTGTTTGGTCAATCTTGACCGCGAAGCCCCTAACAAAACCGAGGTTGAGACATGGCTGTCCCCCAGAACCGAGTGACCCGCTCGCGCCGCAACCAACGCCGTTCGCATGACGCGTTGACCGCTGGCAATCCAAATGAATGCCCAAGCTGTGGTGAGCTGAAACGCCCCCACCACGTCTGCCCGTCTTGCGGCAGCTACAATGACCGCGAGGTTATTGCCCAAGCAGACGAGATTGATCTCGATGATGACGCGGCCTAAGGGCCGCGCGTTTTTCCGAGGCAAGCGGATTTAAAAGTCATGACAGAGACATCCGTTCTGACTGGGCGTCAAGTTCCTGGAACGGTGCTATCGATTGATGCAATGGGGGGCGATCTTGGCCCCTCTGCTGTTGTTTCTGGCATGGCCAAAGCTGCACGTAAGAACCCTGATTTGCGGTTCATCGTGCATGGCGATGGCAAAACCCTGAACGAGCTGATTGCCAAACGCGGTGACCTGAAGGGGCGCTGCGACATTCGCCATTGTGACGATGTGGTTACGATGGATGCCAAACCCTCGCAGGTGGTGCGCCACGCCAAAGGCAGCTCGATGTGGAGCGCGGTTCAGGCCGTGGAAAACGGCGAGGCGCGGGCCGCTGTATCTTGTGGCAACACGGGCGCGCTGATGGCGCTGTCGATGTTGCGGTTGCGCAAAATCCCAGGGGTGAACCGTCCCGCGATTGGTGTTTTGTGGCCTTCGCGCAACCCATCTGGCTTTAACGTCATGTTGGATGTGGGCGCTGATATCCGGGCCGATGCCCAAGATTTGTTGCATTTCGCCCTGATGGGCAGCGCCTATGCGCGCAGCGGCTTAGACCAATCCCGCCCGCGTGTCGGAATCCTGAATGTAGGCACCGAGGAACATAAGGGCCGCACCGAATTACACGATGCCTATGACCTTGTCGCCCGCGCCGCACCTGCGGCAGATTTTGAATTCGTGGGCTTTGTCGAGGGGGGCGATATCCCCTCTGATAAGGTCGATGTGATCGTCTGTGACGGATTCACAGGCAATGCCGCGCTCAAAACGGGCGAAGGCACCGCGCGTCTTATCCGCGAATTTCTGCGCGAGGCATTTGAATATTCAATATTGTCGCGCTTGGCTGCGGTGATGGCCTATAGCTCGCTCAAGAGGTTGCACAAACGTATGGACCCCCGCCGCGTCAATGGCGGTGTGTTCTTGGGCCTGAATGGCACAGTGGTCAAAAGCCACGGCTCGGCAGATGGAACAGGGGTTGCAGCCGCAATCAAATTGGCGGCACGATTGGCCGCAGCGGATTTTGCAGATCAGTTGACCAAACGGATCGCCGAAGCGGAAACCGCAGCAGATCAGATCGTCCATGGGGAAGGGAAACAGGCATGACACTTCGCGCGGTCGCAACTGGAATTGGCCATTACCTGCCTGAGCGGGTTGTGCCCAATTCGGAGTTCGAAGCGCAAATCGACACTTCGGATGAGTGGATTCGCGCCCGCACAGGGATTGAACGGCGTCATTTCGCCGCCGACGGCGAGACGACCAGCCAAATGGCAATCAAGGCCTGTGAGGCTGCCTTGGCGGATGCGGGCTTGTCTGCGGCCGATGTTGATGGCGTCATCGTTGCCACCTCAACCCCAGATCTCACCTTTCCCTCTACCGCCACGATGGTGCAGCATGGGCTTGGGATGACTCAGGGGTTTGCTTTTGATGTGCAGGCCGTCTGCGCGGGGTTTATCTATGCGCTGTCTACCGCCAATGCCTATATCCTCTCTGGTCAGGCCAAGCGGATTTTGGTGATTGGTGCGGAAACCTTTAGCCGCATTTTGGATTGGGAAGATCGCGGAACTTGCGTTTTGTTTGGGGATGGCGCAGGCGCCGTTCTGTTATGCGCCGAAGAAAGCGCGGGCGCGGCCACAGATCGGGGCGTTTTGGCCGTTGATCTGCATTCAGATGGTCAATTTCGTGATCTGCTTTATGTCGATGGCGGTGTCTCGCAGACACAAACCACAGGCCATCTGCGGATGGAAGGGCGCGAAGTGTTCCGCCATGCGGTCGAAAAACTGGCCGAAACCGCCCATGCCGCGCTCGCGCGTTCGGGCAATGCGGCCCAAGATGTCGACTGGATCGTGCCGCATCAGGCCAATTTGCGCATCATCACACGCACCGCCCAAAAAATGGGGGTCGATATGGATCGGGTGATTGTGACCGTGCAAGATCACGGCAACACGTCAGCCGCATCTATCCCCTTGGCATTGTCGGTTGGCGTCGCGCGCGGCCAGATCAAAAAAGGTGACCTATTGGTTACCGAAGCGATTGGCGGTGGCTTGGCTTGGGGTGCGGTGGTTTTGCGCTGGTAAGGCGCTAAAATCTTGCCCTTACGTCACGGCGATTGACTCGCGCCGCAGCTTTGCTCATTCTGTGGCGGTGCTAAATCAACCCTTATACCGCTGCGCCAATGTCGGGAGGACATGAGCAATGAGCAATAAGACACTGACGCGGATGGATTTATCCGAAGCCGTGTTTCGTGAAGTGGGTTTGTCGCGCAATGAAAGCAGCGACCTTGTTGAGCGTGTAATTGAGTTGATGTCAGACGCATTGGTCGATGGGGGACAGGTTAAAATCTCGTCTTTCGGCACATTTAGCGTGCGCGCCAAATCTGAACGTATTGGTCGCAACCCGAAAACGGGCGAAGAAGTGCCCATTACGCCCCGCCGTGTCCTCAGTTTTCGCCCCTCGCATCTGATGAAAGAGCGGGTCGCAGACGGCAATAAGAAACGCTAAGAGGCGGGCAGGATGGCCAAATCCCCCGATGCCTTTCGCACCATTCGCGAAGTCGCCGATTGGCTTGGTGTCGCGGCCCATGTGTTGCGGTTTTGGGAAAGCAAATTCACTCAGATCAAACCTGTGAAACGCGCAGGCGGGCGGCGTTATTATCGCCCTGCCGATATGCGCCTGATCGGCGGGATCAAGGTGTTGCTGCATGATGAAGGGATGACCATTCGGGGCGTTCAGCGCCTTTTGCGCGAAGACGGGGTTGCGGCAGTCGCTGCGCGCTCGCCTGAGCTTGACCCCGATATGATGGTGGCCGAGGCGCAACCTGCCCCAAGCATTGCAGAAGTGGCGCGTGAAGCGGCGAATGAAAATACGCCAAGCCCCACGCCGCACCCTGCCCCCGCTCAGTCTGTGATGCAAGGAACCACCCTGCCCCTCGCTGATGGGCTGACCGCGCTAAAGGCGCGCAAGACTGTGCTGAAATCCTTGCCAGAGGCGCAATCCGCCCCGATCCTTGCGCGGCTGCGCAAGCTACAGGCGGGGCTCATGGCTGCGGCGCATGGGTAAAGCCTGCGCTTTGTCGAAATTCCTGCGCCCTAGCCCTTGCGCCACGCCATAAAATCGGTAGAAGAACCCCATTCGGGCTATAGCGCAGCCTGGTAGCGCGTCCGTCTGGGGGACGGAAGGTCGCAGGTTCAAGTCCTGCTAGCCCGACCAGATTTTTGAAAACCGCTCTTGCCCTTTGCGGCGGGGCGGTTTTTTCTTGGGTAAAGGTCAAGGGAGGGTTTGCAATGGCGACAGATCAGACATGGGGCGTGCTGCCAGATCATCGGATTGAGACGATGATCGCAGAAGGTCAGATAACGCTCACTGCCCCACCTGCGGAAACCCAAGTGCAACCAGCCAGTCTTGACCTGCGCCTTGGCCCCGTGGCCTATCGGGTGCGCGCCTCGTTTCTTGCAGGCAAAGACGCGCGTGTCGCAGATCGGCTGGCCGAATTTGAGATGCATAAAATCGACATCAGCGCAGGCGCCGTGTTGGAGAAGGGCTGCGTTTATGTTGTGCCCCTGATGGAGGGCTTAAACCTGCCCCAAGATATCAGCGCCGTTGCCAATGCCAAAAGCTCAACTGGGCGTCTTGACCTTTTGACGCGCACGATCACCGATAGCGGCACAGAATTTGACCGCATCGCACATGGCTATAACGGGCCGCTTTATGCCGAAATTTGCCCGCGCAGTTTCTCGGTTCTGGTGCGGGCAGGCGCGCGACTTAATCAAATCCGCTTTCGCCAAGGGCAAGCGGTTCTCAGCGATGATGAATTGCGCGCACGCCACGCAGAAAGCCCGCTTGTCTCAGGCGAGACAGCTGTGATTGACGAAGGATTGGGGTTCTCGGTTGACCTCAAGCGCGAGAATAGCACCCTTGTCGGCTATCGCGCCAAACCTCATACGGGCGTGATTGATCTTGATCGTATCGGGGCCTATGACGCGCGCGATTTTTGGGAAGAAATCCATACGGATCAGGGCCGTATCATCCTTGATCCCGGTGCGTTTTATATTCTGGTGAGCCGCGAGGAAGTCTCAATACCGCCCGATTGCGCAGCGGAAATGTCGCCCTATCTGGCGATGGTTGGAGAATTCCGCGTTCATTATGCAGGCTTCTTTGATCCAGGTTTTGGCCACGGCCAACCCGCGCGCGGGGTTCTTGAGGTGCGCTGCCACGAAGCCCCCTTTGTGCTCGAACATGGGCAGGTGGTTGGCCGCTTGGTTTATGAACGGATGGAAAGCCTCCCCAGCACGCTCTATGGCCGTGAGATTGCCTCAAACTATCAGGGCCAAGGGCTAAAACTGTCCAAGCATTTCAAATAGGCGTCAGACAGAGCGCCCTGCGTAATGCACAGGGTGTGCTGCCAAACCTTCGACCTGTTCAGGGCTTAATTGCCCAAAGGGCAAAACCCATGTGTGGATCGAAAACACCATCGCCCCTGTAAGGGGCAGACGCAGAATAACCTGCCGCTCTGAGCGCAAGAATTCTGGTCGCCGTTCAGGGGTTTTGCGTGGCTGTGCCTCTGAGGCAGGCTGAAACAGGGCGGGGTTTTGATAAAAAAGCGCATTCTGCCGCCACAGCGGGTGATCGACCCGCACCATATCAAACAGGCGCTGCACGCGCTTGGCCATAACATCATCGTATTTTTCAACGGGAATATGGATCGCGGTCAAAGGGCGCCCAATCTTTTCAGCCAATGTCCAACTGGCGGAAAAACACAAAACCGCCGCACTGAGCAGATGCTCGCCCTGCAGGGCATCATGGGTGAGGATGCACAAATCTTCCTGAACAAGACGGGCAGCGGTGATCAACGGGTGATCGGCATCAAGATCAATCGCCACCCCATCTGGTCGGGTGATCACGCGGCCTTGACGCAGAAAGCCATCAGGCAGATGCGCGACCACCAGATCGCGCAATTCGGCACAGGCGGCTTCTGCGCCTGTTTGGCATTCAAACACCCGCGCACGATGCGCCGCCAACAGATGATCGCGCAAGGCCATTTGTTCGGCATATCGCTCGTCACGGATCAGCCAATCCGACATCGGCACAGGTTGCACCCCTGGCAGGCGGCGGGTCGCCTCGGCCATCCAAGGCGCGCTTGGCAGATGGTCGTGCAAAATAGGGTCGGATAAGATCCTGTCTGAGATCATTTCACCTCGGCCAATCCCAACGGCAACATGGAGGTGGATTTGATCTCCTCCATCGAAAGCAATGCGGTGACGTTGTAGATTTTCACCTCTGAAATCAAGGCCTGATAAAAGGCGTCATAGGCGCGTGCATTGCGCACCCGAACCTTCAAAATATAGTCAATCTCCCCTGCGAGGCGATGCGCCTCTAACACTTCGGGGCGAGATTTGAGGCTGCGCAAAAACGCCTTTTGCCACTCGGCATCATGTTCAGATGTGCGGATCAAAACGAAAAAACACGCCTCAAGCCCTAAGGCATCGGCATCCAATTCCACAGTATGCCGTCCGATAATCCCCGCCTCTTTCATGCGGCGAATCCGCGTCCAAACAGGCGTCTTGGACGAGCCAACACGGCGCGCGATTTCATCTAAAGACAGACTTGCATCCTCTTGCAGCACCGCAAGGATTTTTCGATCGGTCTCGTCAATTTGAACAGCCATCCGCAAAGCCTTTCATCCACAGAACAGCGGGAGGTTATGTGGCATCAATACCGAACATATGTCCCTATCTGCAAGGGGTATCTGCCAAATTTCAGGAAATTGTTCTATATGATGCAGAGTGAACGCGGGGTTTTCGGGGCGCTTGCGCGCTGCGGGTCATGTCATTGCGGATCAATACGCCATGGCGCGGCGCGCAGGGTTTGACGAGGTGGAAATCAGCCCTCATCTGGCCCGCAGACAACCGCAAGAGGCATGGGTGTTTCGGGCCGATTGGCGCGCGCATGATTACCAAAATCGCCTACGCGGCGAATAGCGCCTTTCCCTGACATAAATCAAAGTTTACAACTGCGGGCATATGCTAGGGCTGTGCCCATTCCGAACGATAGGCCAAAGTGACGTGACAGACGCAACATCGACCCTCCCCAAAGCCACCCCCACCCTGCCCAATGCGCAGCGCGTGACCTTTGTGAAACATTGGACGGATCGACTGTTTTCCTTCCGCGTAACGCGGCCAGCAAGCCTGCGCTTTCGGTCGGGCGAATTTGTTATGATCGGATTGATGGGCGATAACGGCAAACCGCTTTTGCGCGCCTATTCCATTGCATCCCCCTCGTGGGATGAAGAATTGGAATTCTATTCCATCAAGGTACAAGACGGCCCCCTGACCTCAAAGCTGCAACATATCCAAGTGGGTGATGAAATCATCCTGCGCCCCAAACCTGTGGGGACATTGGTGCATGACGCGCTGTTGCCTGGAAAGCGGATTTGGTTCTTTGCCACGGGCACCGGCTTTGCCCCTTTCGCAAGCCTCCTGCGCGAGCCGCAAACCTATGAAGATTATGACGAGGTCATCATCACCCATACCTGCCGCGAAGTGGCAGAATTGGATTATGGCCGCACCCTGATCGAAGAGATCAGACAAGATGAGCTGTTGCGCGAATTAATCGGTGACGGGTTCGCGGATAAAATCCGATACTACCCTACCACCACCCGCGAACCGAGCCCCAAGATGGGCCGCATCACCGATTTGATGCGGGCAGGCACTGTGTTCGAGGATTTGGGTGTTCCGCCCCTCAGCCCCGAATGCGACCGTGCCATGGTCTGTGGCAATCTTGCCTTCAATCTTGAGATCAAAGATATGCTTGAGGGCTTTGGCTTGGTCGAAGGGGCCAATTCCAATCCACAGCATTACGTTGTGGAAAAGGCCTTTCTTGACTGATTGCAACCGTTATTAAAGAGCCCCTTGAAAGCCCTTTAGTGCGCCTATAGGTTAGCGCATCAGTACTGCAAAACTACAGAAGGACAAAACCCATAGCCCGCAGACCTCACAACGCGCCGCCCAGCCGTGACACTGGCCCGCGCGTAAATGATCGCATCCGCTGCCCCGAAGTTCGCCTGATTGGCGCAGAGGGCGAGAATATTGGGGTGGTCACCCCCGAACACGCAATGGAATTGGCAGATGACGCAGGATTGGATTTGGTGGAAATCTCCCCCAATGCCGAACCGCCCGTGTGCAAAATCATGGATTTCGGAAAGTTCAAATATGAACAGCAGAAACGTGAAGCCGAAGCCCGCAAAAAGCAAAAGGTGATCGAGGTCAAAGAGGTCAAAATGCGGCCTGGCACCGATGATCACGATTTCGACCGCAAGGTGCGCGATGCCATAAAATTCCTTGAGAATGGAGATAAGGTAAAGGTGACGCTGCGCTTCCGTGGCCGCGAAATGGCGCACCAACAATTGGGCCGTGAATTGCTGGAACGTGTAGCAGAAAAGATTGAAGACGTGGGTAAGATCGAGAATATGCCCAAGCTGGAAGGTCGCCAAATGGTGATGATGATCGGCCCCGCAAAGTAATCTGGACGAGGTTATGGGCCTAAGGCCCATGGCACGAAAAAGCCCCGCTTTCGCGGGGCTTTCTTTTTTGGATCGTGGTGACTTTAGGCTGCAGCGACAGCCCGCGCGGTCATCACCTTGATCAAATGCGCGCGATAGGCGCCTGTGCCGTGCAGATCAGAGATCATCCCATCCGCCGAAGGGGCCGCCACGCCATCAAGCGCCGCTGCGGTGAAATCCTTGGACAGCGCCGCTTCAGCCTCCGTCCAATGGAACACGCCCTCGCCTGACGCGCCCGTGACCGCCACGCGCACACCATCTGCGAATTTCGCAACAAACACCCCAACAAGCGCAAAGCGCGAGGCGGGCTGCACGAATTTCTGATAATTCGCCTTTTGCGGTACTGGGAATTTCACTTCGGTGATGATCTCGCCTTCTTCAAGCGCCGTGGTGAACATGCCTTGAAAGAAATCATCCGCAGCGATTTCGCGGTTGTTGGTTTTCACAATTGCACCTGAGCCCAGCACCGCAGACGGGTAGCAGGCAGACGGGTCGTTATTGGCAAGGCTGCCGCCAATGGTGCCACGGTTGCGCACGGCAGGATCCCCGATATGGCCCGCTAGATCAGACAGCGCCGGATAAGATTTAGCCACCTCGCGCGCGACCTCTGCATGGGTTGTTGCCGCGCCTATGCAAATCTGGCCTGCATCATTGGTGCAAATGCCCTTCATCTCTTGAATGCCTGTGAGGCTGACCAAGGTTTCAGGCATGGCAAGCCGCGCTTTCATGGTGGGGATGAGGGTCTGTCCGCCGCTGAGCGCCTGACCGCCTGCGCCAATGGCCGCAACCGCATCTTTGATGTTGCTTGGGCGTGTAAAGTCGAAATTATACATATCCCATTTCCTCTGATTCCAAGGGGCATGGCCCCTCTTTGACGTTTATCATGCGCGGGTCAGACCACCGACCCGCGCGTGTTTTCTTTAGCCTTGCATCGCTTGCCAAACGCGGTGCGGTGATAGAGGCATGTCAATATGCGTGACCGCGTGACCACCACGGTTCAATGCGTCTACTACCGCATTCACCACCGCAGGTGGCGAACCGATCGCGCCCGCCTCACCACAGCCTTTCACGCCCAAAGGGTTGTGGGTGCAAGGGGTCTGGCATGAGTGATCAACTTTTAAAAACGGCAAATCATCGGCACGCGGCATCGTATAATCCATGTACGAAGCAGTTAAAAGTTGTCCCTCTTGATTGTAAACCGTTTGCTCAGTTAAGGCCTGCCCAATGCCTTGAGCTACACCACCATGTACCTGCCCATCGACGATCATCGGATTTATCACATTTCCAAAATCATCAGCGCAGGTAAAAGAGCATATCGTAACTTTTCCAGTATCCGGATCGACTTCAACCTCACATAAATATGCTCCCGCCGGATAAGTGAAGTTATTGGGGTCATAGAACGCCGTCTCTTCCAATCCCGGTTCAAGCGTTTCTAACGGGTAGTTGTGAGGCACATATGCAGAAAAAGCCACTTCTCCAAACGACTTACTCTTGTCTGTGCCCTTTACAGTGAAATTGCCGTTCTCGAAGTTGATGTCAATTTCGTCAGCTTCCAACATGTGGGCGGCTATTTTTTTGCCTTTCTCAATAATTTTATCCACCGCGCGATCCATCGCAGAACCACAAACGGCCAGCGAACGCGATCCGTAGGAGCCCATCCCGAACGGGATTTTCGAGGTATCGCCATGGACTATTTCAACAGCATCTTCAGCAACGCCTAATTTGCTAGCAACCAATTGGGCAAAAGCTGTCTCATGCCCCTGGCCATGGCTGTGTGCGCCAGTCATTACCTGAATAGTGCCAGTCGCGCTTACTCTTACTGTTGCGGCATCGTAAAGACCAACTCTAGCACCAAGTTGCCCCACTAAATTAGACGGCGCAATTCCGCAGGCCTCGATCCAAGTTGAGAGACCCAGACCCCGCAATTTCCCGTTGGACTTGCTCTTTTTAGCCCTATTTTCAAAATTTTTGAGGTCTGCTAACTCTATCGCCTTATCCAAGGTATTTTGATAATTTCCGATATCGTAGATTAATCCGACTGGTGAGGTGTAAGGGAATTGATCAGGTGTGAGTAGATTTTTCTTACGTACCTCAATCGGATCTAAATTAAGTTCTCTGGACAGTTTGTCGATTGCTCGCTCCAAACTGTAGGTAGCTTCAGGTCGACCAGCTCCGCGGTAGGCATCTACGGGCGCCGTATTAGTAAAGACGGCCTTCAAGTTCACGTAAACGTGTGGAACTTTGTAAGGGCCAGCCATCAAGGTGCCATGCAAAAAGGTCGGCGTCACCGTCGAGAAATTCGACAGGTACGCACCAACGTTGGCAAGCGTGCTAGTCCTGATGGCTAATATCTCTCCATCCATCGTGGACCCCACCTCGATGGTAGTCAGATGATCACGCCCATGAGCATCAGATAAAAAGCTTTCCGAGCGATCAGCAGTCCACCGAACGGGGCGCCCAAGCTTTCTTGCCGCTGCTAAGACTAGCGCTTCCTCACCGTAGTGATAAATTTTAGATCCAAAACCACCGCCAACGTCTGGTGCAACTACGGTTAACTTGTGCTCAGGGATACCCAGTACAAATGCACAAATTAAAAGTCTGGTCAGGTGCGGGTTTTGACTGGTTGTGGTAAGTTTGTATTCTCCGGTCCCGGGATCATATTCCCCAATCGATGATCGAGGCTCCATAGCATTTGGCACCAGACGATTATTGACTAATTGCAAAGTTGTTACGTGGGGAGAAGATGCTAGGGCTTTATCAACAACTTCACGATTGTCTTCTATCCACCCCCAGTCAAAGCAAAGGTTGTCATCTATCTCATCATGAACGCGATTTTCAGAGTCACTGATAGCCCCAGCCATATCGATGATGGCAGGTAGCTCTTCAATCACAGCACTTTCTGCAAGCCTTTCTGCCGCATCCTTAGCTTGCTGCAAAGTTTCTGCGACAACAGCAGCATAAGCATCACCTACATGTCGGACTTTTCCATGCGCCAAGACTGGTCTTTTAGGCTCTCGCATTGGAGTGCCATCACGAGAATTTATCAGCCAACCGGCGGGGTTGCCTCCGACATCGGAAAAATCTTCGCCAGTAAACACTGCGCGCACACCTGACATTTCAGAGATAGCTTTAGTGTCTATCTTTTTTATTTTTCCGTGAGCTACTTCCGAACGGACCATAACCGCATAAAGCTGCCCCTGCAGCGCAACATCATCTGTATATTTTCCGCGACCAGTCAGAAATCTAAAATCTTCTCGCCGCTTCGATGCGGCCCCGATACCACTGTCTTTTGGCATACTCATTCCTCCCCTAGGTTTGTCGCGCCCACCCAACTGCGAGGCAGGCCTTTTTGCTTTAATCACATTCCTTCGGGCCTTCTCCTCCCAAAGGAATGGCCTTTATTCTGCAGCCATCGCAGCGACATCTTGGCCCGAGGCTGCAAGGATCGCCTTGACGATGTTATGATAGCCCGTGCAGCGACAGATATTGCCTTCAAGATAGGCGCGCACTTCGCCTTCGGTGGGCTTAGGGTTTTCTTTCAGCAAAGCGGCTGCAGTCATCACCATACCAGGTGTACAGAACCCGCATTGCAGGCCATGATGCTCTTTAAAGGCTGCTTGGATCACCGAGAGCGAGCCATCAGGATTGGCCATGCCTTCGATTGTAGTAACCTCTGCGCCTGCGACATCCATCGCCAGAACTGAGCATGATTTCATCGATTTGCCGTCCACATGAACGGTACAAGCCCCACACTGGCTGGTATCACAGCCCACGTGGGTGCCTGTCAGACCAAGTTTTTCGCGCAGCACCTCAACAAGAAGTGTGCGGCCTTCGACCTCGGCTGACATTTCCTTTCCATTTACTGATAGTTTGACCGTCGTCATTCGATCCTCCTTAGAACGATTGCTGTAATCCAAACATGGATTTTGCCAATGGCAAAACAAAAAAGTGCATTCGCGCCAATTTGCTACTCAAACCCGCGTGAAGGGCCTATCGTTTGCGTCCATCACGAGGCTGTGGACGGGTGGGAATTTCCTTTAACAAGCCCCCAATCCCCATCGCGCCAATTTCTTCGGCGCTTGGCGGATGGCCACAGATGACCCGCTCCAACACCCAATCTGCCCCATTCAAGGTGGGGCTGCGCGCGCAACCGGGCAAGCCTATGACAGGGATGTCTGCCAATGCGCCCAAAACCAAAAGATTGCCTGGATCAACGGGCATTCCAAACCGCGTCACCTGCCCCCCCGCGCCCCGCAACGCAGCAGGCATCACATCATCAATGTCAGATGTGGCAGAGGCGGTGAGGATTAAGATCAGGCTTGTCTTTGCCTGCACGATCTCAACCTCAAGTGCGGCTTTGTCATGCGGGCAGATGCGGGTGACTTTGAGGTCAACATGCAACGCAGCCAGACGCGCCTCAACCGCAGCGATAGATTTCGCCTCAAGCGCGGCCGCCTTCTGCCCCTCATGGCTCGTGAGGATCAGGGTGGCCGAAGAAATCTGCGGCGCGATGTGGGCCAATGCCCCACCACGGGCCGCCTCTTCCGCGGCTAAGAGCGCGGCCTCTGGCACGGCATAGGGAATGATCTTGATTGTGGCGACCATCATCCCCTTTGAGACGCGCTGCCATGGCGGCAGGGTGGCAACCGTGATGCGTGGGTCAATCGCATTCACCGCCGCGATTTTTGCGGCATCTACCGAAACAATGCCCGCGCCGCGACTGCGCAGATTGACCCGCCCGGTAAAGGCGGCTTCAATCTCAAGGTCTGCATCGGCCCCACATAATGCATGCCCCAATCGCGCGGCGGCGGTGTTTTCATCGACATCGCCCGTCTCCATCGCGGCCACTGTCACCTCGGCAACGCCCGCGGCCTGCAGCGCCGCGATATGATCTGCCCCAAGGCGCGTGCCCTTACGGATCACCCCCCCTTCAACGGGCACGGAATGGGCCAAGATCGCGCCCATCCCTTCGGATATCGGACGCGGCCCGAACCTCATGATTTGCGCAACCTTTCAGTGATTTGCGCCATGATCGAAATTGCAATCTCTGCGGGGCCCATCGCCCCAATATTCAGGCCAACAGGGGCATGGATGCGCGCAATAGCCTCGGCACCAAAGCCTGCCTCGGTCAGGCGATCCACCCGTTTTGCATGGGTGCGCGTTGAACCCAAGCAGCCCAGATAAAACACATCGGCCCGCAGCGCGGCCATGATTGCGGGATCATCAAGTTTGGGATCATGGGTCAAGGTCACAACGGCGGTGCGGGCATCAAGCCCGATGTCATCCAAGGCCTCATCGGGCCAAGCATCAAGCAGTCGCACCGCCTCAAAGCGGGCGGTCGAGCCAAAGGCGGGGCGCGGATCGACCAGCGTCACATCATATCCTGCCATTTGCGCCATTGGGATCAGGCTTTGCGCGATATGCACCGCGCCGACAACAACCATGCGCAACGGCGGGTTGTGGATTGCGATATAGCGCAAGCCCTCCGCATCAAGGCCCGATTTATCCTTGGCGAAGGCCTCGCTCAGATCGGGCGCTTCTGCGCGTTCCACAACATGCGGCGGGGCTTCGCCCGTGACATCGCTGATCAAGGCCACCGCATGGCGCGCCGCACGCGCCGCAACGAGATCCTGCAAGATGGCCTCGGGCAAGGCCCCGCCAATGGGCTGCAGCAGAATTTTGATCCGCCCCCCACAGGCCAAGCCCACAGCAAAGGCTGCATCATCAGAAACCCCAAATTCCAACAGCTTGGGCGCGGTTGCATGGGTGGCAAGCATATCCTGCGCCTCAAGAACCACAGCCCCTTCGACACAGCCCCCCGATACGGAGCCTTGCATCTCGCCATCGCCTGCAACCACCAATTGGCTGCCCACACGGCGCGGCGCGCTGCCCCATGTCTCCACCACAGAGGCCAAGACCGCACCGCGACCCGCGCGATGCCATTCAAGCGCCAATTCGGGCATATTTTCCATCATGACCCCTCCCTTTCCACTTTAGCTTGCCGCATCGGATAGCATCCGCGCAAGCCGTGCTTTTTCGTTGAAATCCCCGCGCGCATTCAGCGCCTCGGCCAAGCCCTGCAACGCCGCGATATTGTGCCCCGCGCGGAACATATCAACATGGGGCAAAATGGCACGAATACCTGCGGCCTTTGGCGCAAATCCCTCCCAACGCAAAAGCGGGTTAATCCAGATCAACCGCTTAGACGACAGGCTAAGACGCTGCATCGCGCTCGATAACAGTTCGGGATCATCCCGATCCAGACCATCGGTGATCAAAAGAACAATCGCGCCCTGCCCCATGACACGGCGCGACCAATCGCGGTTAAAGCGGTCGATGCAATACCCAATGCGCGTGCCGCCTTCCCAATCTTGCGCCTCCGCCCCCGCAGCGGCCAGCGCCGCATCCACATCGCGCCCACGCAAGTGGCGGGTGATATTGGTGAGCCGCGTTCCAAAAGTGAACCCATAGACCTTTGACCAACCCGCCCCTTTCGCGTTTGAGAGCGCGTGCAGAAAATGCAAAACCGCGCGGCTATAGGCTGACATCGACCCAGAGATATCGCAAAGACAAATCAAGGCAGGCATCCTTTCGCGCCGCGCCTTGCGCGCAAAGCCTTGCATTTCGCCGCCATGGCGCATGGCTTGGCGCAGGCTTCTGCGCCAATCGGGCTTGGTGCCATTGGCATCTGCCGCATAGCGGCGGGTCAGGAGCGGTGGCACAGGCAGGCTCAACCGCGCCAAAATACGCCGCGCCTCGGCCATTTCAGCCACGGACATTTGTTCAAAATCAAGGCTACGCAAGCGTTCTTCACGGCTCATCGTCAGGCTTGCGTCAATTTCGATTTCCGTGTCCTGCGGGCGATCTTCGCCTTTTACATCGGGGGCCTCAGGCGTGATCCCGTCTAGCAAACTTTCTGCCGCGCGCTTTTCGGCAGGTTTGGCTTGGCGTTCCTCCGCCACGCCGCGAATAGCGGGCAGCATCAAGGACATCATATGTTCCATATAACGCGGATCCCGCCAATAGAGGCGGAAGATCTGCGCAAAAATTGGCAAATGCTCGGGGCGCGTGCAAAAACAGGCACGCAAAGCATAGAAAAACGTATCCCGATCCGTAAAACCGACACTGGCCAAGGCGCGCGCTGCATCCATCACACGCCCTGACCCCGCAGGCAGACCCGCCACGCGCAAGGCGCGCGCAAAATGCGCAAGGTTGCGCAAAAGCTGCGGATTGTCGGGCAGATCAAGCGGGGCGTATTCCATAGCGCCCTAGCCCAAATCGGCGCGGATTTCGTCCAAGATACGCTTGGCCTCAGACCCTTGCAGCCGCGCAATATCGTCTTGATATTTCAAAATCGCGCCAAGCGTATCTGCAATCACCTCAGGCGATAATTCGATCACATCAAGCGCAAGCAGACATTTCGCCCAATCAATCGTTTCTGCGACACCCGGCTTTTTGAATAGATCTTCGCTGCGCAGGCGCTGCACGAAGGCCACGACCTCGCGCGAGAGTGTCTCTGCCGCCTGCGGCACACGGGCGTGCAAAATCTCCATCTCGCGGGTGATGTCGGGATAGTCGACCCAATGATAGAGGCACCGCCTTTTGAGCGCATCATGCACCTCGCGGGTGCGGTTTGATGTCAAGATGACGATGGGCGGCTCTGTGGCTTTGATCTGGCCAAGCTCGGGGATTGTGACCTGAAAGTCTGACAGCGCCTCAAGGAGGAACGCCTCAAAAGGTTCATCTGTTCGGTCAATCTCATCAATCAACAAAACAGGCGCCCCTGCGGGGTCAAGGCGCATGGCCTGCAACAAAGGCCGTTCAATCAAATAATCTTGCGAGAACAAGTCAGCGGTCAGGCTTGCGCGATCTGCGCCGCCCGCAGCCTCGCTTGCGCGGATGGCGACCATCTGCGCGGCAAAATTCCATTCATAGACGGCAGAGGCCGCATCAAGCCCCTCATAGCATTGCAAGCGGATCAGGCGGCGGCCCAACATCGCGGCAATAGATTTGGCAATCTCCGTTTTCCCCGTGCCTGCCTCGCCTTCTAGAAACAAAGGCCGCCCAAGGCTGAGGGCAAGATAGGCAACCGTGCCCAATGACTTGCCGCAGATATAGCCTTCGGCGCTCAACCCTGCGCGCAATGCGTCAATGGATGGGGGAATTGCCGTTTGGTTTGGTGTCCCGCTCATGCCGCCTCCCTCAATGTGTTGCCCCTATCAAGGCGAGAGAATAGCGCGCGGTCAAGCCCGTACAAATTCCCTTTGTTCCGTCCTTCTCAGCTGCTAGGATCGCAACAGGGTTACGACAAAAAAGGAACGGCAGAGGGCGCGAAAGTGGCCCCCTTGCAACGCATATTTCATGAATGAATTGATCCCAAGCACTGGCCAGCCCCTCCCTGGCGAGGGCCAGACCTCGAATGCGGCACAAGTCTGGCGCGCGAAAATAGCGCAGCTTGGCAAGGACTATGGCAGTTTTGCACAGCTTGGGCGCAAGCATTTCGCGCTCTTCGTTGAAAGTGGTATGGATTTGGTTGTAACCTTCGACAACGCGGCGCGCTTGGCGGCGATGGGGGCAAAAGGCCTGCCCTTGGGCACAGAATTGGCACAGCAACATGGGTTTTCTACCCTGACATTCATGTCCGCAGGGCAAACATGGTTCCGCGATTCTGATCTTTTTGCCTATATCGACAGATTGGTGGATGACAGCTTTTTTGACAGTTTCAAACGCGTTGTCTTTTGCGGCCTCGGGCCTGTTGGCGGATATGCGGCCGCGGCCTTGTCGATTGCAGCGCCACAGCCCGAGTTGATCCTGACCTCCCCCGTGGCCAGCCTTGCGCCCAAAGATGCACCGTTTGAGGCGCGGTTTTCACGGGCCAAGCGGTTGGATTTTTCGACCCGATTTGGCTTTGCCCCCGAGATGAGTGCGCATGCCAAAGCGCTCTACCTGATTTTTGACCCTGCAACCACGATGTCTGCCGCTCATGCCACGCTTTATCGTGGCGCGCATGTGACGAAAATATCTTTGCCCCGCCACAGCCCGCTGATCGAACGATTGGCGATGGCCGATGGCGGATTGGGGGATCTTGTCTTGGCCCTTGAGGCGGACAATCCCACCGCCCGATTGCGCCAAATTTTTCGGGATCGCGCCCGCGCGGATGAAACCTATTTGGTTAATCTCGCGGCACAGGCCAAGACGCGCAATCACCCAAAACTGGCCGCACGGGCCGCAGGCTATACGCCCACCAGATAGCGCGCTTACCCCTTGGCAAGGCTGCGGGAATTCTGTAGCGCAAGGGACATGACACACAGCCTGACCCTTCGCCGCCCCGATGATTGGCATTTGCACCTGCGCGATGGTGCAATGCTGCGCGCCGTATTGCCCGAAACCGCGCGCCATTTCGGTCGTGCTATCATCATGCCGAACCTCGTGCCGCCCGTGGTCACAGGGGACGATGCCCGCGCCTATCGCGACCGTATTTTGGCAGCCCTGCCCGAAGGCATGACCTTCACCCCATTGATGACATTATATCTCACCGAAGGCACGGATCCCAACGATCTGGCCGCCGCGCATGCGGTGGGGCTGATCACGGCGGTGAAGCTTTACCCTGCAGGGGCGACCACAAATTCCGCCTCAGGCGTGCGCGACATCGCCAATGTGCGCGCCGTTTTGGAAAAGATGGCGGAGATTGGCCTGCCTTTATGCATCCATGGCGAGGTCACGCGCCATGATGTCGATATTTTCGACCGCGAAAAAGTGTTTCTAGACACGGTTCTTGACCCGCTGCGCCGTGACATTCCTGAACTCAAAGTGACGCTTGAACATGTCACCACAAGCGATGGGATCGACTATGTACGCGAGGCAAGCGGCGATATTGCGGCCACCATCACAACGCATCACCTGATGATCAACCGCAATCATATCTTGGTGGGCGGGATCAAGCCGCATTACTACTGCCTGCCTGTGGCCAAACGCGGGACCCATCAAGAGGCGCTGCGCAAAGCCGCTATTTCGGGAAATCCGCGCTTCTTCCTTGGCACGGACAGCGCCCCCCATACCGACCCCAATAAAGAAAGCGCCTGTGGCTGTGCGGGATGTTTCACCGCAACCAACACCATGGCCTGCCTCGCCCATGTATTCGAGGAAGAAGGCGCGCTTGATAAACTTGAGGGCTTCGCCTCGCTGTTTGGCCCAGCGCGCTATGGTCTGGCCCCGAATGACACGATGATCACCTTGGTCAAGGAAGACACCCCTGTGACCTATCCCGCGAAAATCGAGACAGAAGATGGGCCTGTCACTGTCTTTGACCCAGGCCATCCGCTGTTTTGGCGGGTTCTCGACCAATAAAGGAGCCATGCCATGATCCCGACAAGCTATCCCGATCAGGCGCAGATTGCGAAAATGTCAGCACGGATGTTGCTGGATATTGGCGCGGTGCATTTCAACGCTGACGAGCCCTATACCCATGCCTCGGGCAAACGTGCGCCCACCTATATTGACTGTCGGCGGATTATTTCCTTCCCGCGCGTGCGCGCCACATTGATGGATTTTCTGACCTGCACAGTGATGCGCAATGCGGGGCTTGAGGCCTTTAACAATATCGCAGGCGGCGAGACGGCAGGCATTCCTTTTGCAGCCTTCGTGGCCGAGCGTATGGCCCTCCCCATGAGCTATGTGCGCAAAAAGCCAAAAGGTTATGGCAAAAACGCCCGTATCGAGGGGGCAATGGATGCGGGTGACCGCGTGCTATTGGTGGAAGATTTGACCACGGATGGTGGCTCGAAGCTGAGCTTTGTCGATGCAATCCGCGAGACAGGCGCAAGCTGTGCTCACACGGCGGTTGTGTTCTATTACGGCATTTTCGAGGACACGATCCCGCGGTTGCGGGAACACGGGGTTGAATTGCATTGGCTATGCACTTGGGCCGATGTGATTGCCGAGGCACGCGCAGGCAACGACTTTGACGCGAACACGCTTGAGCAGGTCGAACATTTCCTGCGCGACCCCGAAGGGTGGCGCGCCGCGCGGGGATTCGCCTAAGCCCCAAGGTAAAGGCCCAAAAACGGCCCAGAATTAACGCGGCCTCATTTGCCCGATCCATCAAGCAAAGCAGAGGCCCGAAAAAAATTCCTGCCGCCTTGCCCTATGTGGTAGGGTTAGCAAGGTGGGGCACCCATATCTTGGGGATATTATCGGGGATCAACATATCCACAGGATATCCAGATTGACGCTGCGGTATACGCAGCATACCGCAGGTAGGGTGTGATATGTTGGGGGAGTAATCATGAGCGAGATCGCCAATCTCAATGCCAAAGCATTGCGCAAATCAGGCGATGGCGACCCCGACACGGACGCAAGCGCCCTCTCCCCTCTGCCGCATAACATCGAAGCCGAGCAGCAATTACTGGGCGCGATTTTGGCGTCAAATGACGTCATTGATCGCCTGCAAGACCTGATTGAACCTGCGCATTTCTATGACCCCGTGCATGGCGCGATTTTCGAGGTTGCGCGGGCGCGCATTCTCAAGGGGCAGCAAACAGACGCGACAACCCTGAAAAACTTTATGGCCGAACACGAAGGTCTGCGCGCCCTTGGGGGGGCCGAATACCTGTTGAAATTGCAGCTTTCGGCCATCGCTACATCGGCCGCGCGCGATTACGCCCAGCTGATCCATGATCTGGCTGTGCGCCGCAATCTGATTGATTTGGGAAAATCCATTTCAGATCGCGCGCAATCGATGCGCGAAGATGTCTCGCCCGATGAGCAGATCGTGCAGGCCGAGTCCGATTTGTTCCAACTCGCCTCAACGGGCAGCACATCCCGCGGGTTTCAATCATTCTTGCGCGCGCTGCATGATGCGGTGGAAATGGCCAATGCAGCCTATAATCGGTCGGGCGGTTTGGCGGGGCTTTCCACGGGCTTGGCTGATCTGGATAAGATGTTGGGCGGTTTGCACCATTCTGACCTTTTGATCCTTGCGGGGCGCCCCTCGATGGGGAAAACCTCGCTTGCCACCAATATCGCCTTTAACGTGGCGCGTGCCTTTAAGCGGGGTCTTAAGGATGATGGCACAGAGGGCACGATTGATGGCGGTGTGGTGGGTTTTTTCAGCCTCGAGATGTCTGCCGCGCAATTGGCGCAGCGGGTTCTGTCAGAGGCGGCCGAGGTGCCATCGGAACTGATCCGCAAAGGCGATTTGAACGAGCAAGAATTCCAACGCTATCTGATCGCAGCGCAGGATTTGCAGAATTGCCCCTTGTATATTGACGACACCCCCGCGCTGCCGATTGCTCAGGTTGCCGCCCGCGCGCGCCGCCTCAAGCGCAGCCCGCAGGGGTTAGATTTGTTGATCATCGACTATTTGCAATTGTTGCGGGGCAATGGCCGCAACGAAAACCGCGTGAACGAAATTTCGGAAATCACTCAAGGGCTCAAGGCGATTGCGAAGGAATTGGATATCCCTGTGATCGCGCTGTCGCAGCTGTCGCGTCAGGTCGAAAACCGCGATGATAAACGCCCCCAATTGTCAGACCTTCGGGAATCTGGATCAATCGAGCAAGATGCCGATGTGGTCATGTTCGTCTATCGCGGCGAATATTACAAAGAGCGCGAAAAACCAGGCGAAGAAAATCTCGAGGCCATGGCAAAATGGCAGCAGGACATGGACGCGCTTCATGGCAAGGCCGAGGTGATCATCGGCAAGCAGCGTCACGGGCCTGTTGGCACGGTTGAGCTAAGCTTTGAGGGGCGCTTCACCAAATTTGGCAATCTCGTCAAACCATGGCAGCAAGGCGCGGACGGATTCAACTAAGGCGCGCATTCGTGCCATGATCTGTTGGAATTTCGGGCAAAACCCGCCTTGCCCCTTGACGGGTTCCGATGAAAACGGGACAGAAGGCGCATGGCATCTGGAAAGCTTCATATTGATCTGGGCGCGATTGTCGCCAATTGGCACGCCCTTGACGGCCTGACCAACGCGAAAACGGCCGCGGTGGTGAAGGCAGACAGCTATGGCTTGGGCGCAGGGCGCGTGGCCCCTGCCTTGGCCCGCGCAGGCGCTGACACATTCTTTGTGGCAATTGCCGAAGAAGGCGCGGCACTGCGTGCCGCGCTCACGGAGGCGGGTTTCCCTCAAGCGCGCATTTTCGTCTTTTCGGGTCATATGGCGGGTGATGACGCGCTGTTGCGAGATCACAATTTGATCCCCCTTTTGAATTCCGCCGATCAATTCCGCCGCCACCGCGATGCGGGCGACCGGCCCTATGGAATTCAACTTGATACAGGCATGAACCGCCTCGGCATGGAGGCGGCTGATTGGGCCGCCTTGCGCGATGAGGCCGAGCGCGGGCCCTGCCAGTTGATCATGAGCCATCTGGCCTGCGCTGATGAGCCTGATCACCCAGAAAATCCCGCGCAATTGGCAAATTTTCGCGCCATGACCGATGGCACGCATCACCCCCGTTCGCTCTCTGCCACGGGTGGCGTTCTTTTGGGCGAGGCTTATCATTTTGATCTCACCCGCCCTGGAATCGGGCTTTATGGCGGGCTGCCTTTTGCGGATGCGACCCCCGTGGTGCGTCTCTCCCTGCCTGTCATCCAAGTGCGGCAAGTCGAGCTGGGCGAGTTTGTGGGCTATGGCGCGGGCTATCGCCCCAACAGCCCCCGTCAGATCGCAACCGTGGCCGCGGGATATGCCGATGGGTTGATCCGCGCGATGACGGGCAAAGCCGCAGTCTATGCAGGTGACACGCCCTGCCCCCTTGCGGGGCGCGTGTCGATGGATTTGATGGGGGTGGATGTCAGCGGGCTTGGGGCAGATGTGCCAGATCACTTAGACATCCTCTGCCCCGCACAAGGCGTGGATCAACTGGCAGATCATGCGGGCACGATCGGCTATGAAATCTTCACCTCGCTTGGCGCGCGCTATCAGCGTCACTATCAAGGGGGTTAGGGATGGCTGCACTCATTCTTGCACCGCTTGCCACGATTGGCCGCTCGGTCATGGGGCTGTTGGCGGGTGTGGGGCGCGTCAGCATCTATGCAGGAGCGACTGTCTCGCACCTGTTTCGTCCGCCATTTTACCCGCGCGAGTTCCTGATCCAACTGATGCAAATTGGGTTTCTATCCCTGCCCGTGGTCGGCCTTACTGCACTGTTTACGGGCGGGGCCTTGGCGCTGCAAATCTATTCGGGCGGCGCGCGATTTAATGCCGAGGCGGTTGTGCCCTCGATTGTGGCCATTGGCATGGTGCGCGAACTTGGGCCTGTTTTGGGTGGCCTCATGGTTGCGGGCCGCGTGGCGGCTGCGATTGCCGCCGAGATTGGCACGATGAAAGTGACCGAACAGATTGATGCGTTGGTCACGCTTTCGACCAACCCGCTCAAATATCTGACCCTACCCCGGGTCTTGGCCGCGACCCTGTCTTTGCCGCTTTTGGTGGCGATTGGGGACAGTATCGGGATTTTCGGCGGCTATTTGGTCGGCACAACGCGGCTTGGGTTCAACGCGGCCAATTACATTCAGAACACCGTTGATTTTCTCGAAGCTTGGGATGTCATCTCGGGCATGATCAAGGGGGCGGTGTTTGGCTTTATCGTGGCCATGATGGGCTGCTATCATGGGATGAATTCAGGCAAAGGGGCCGCGGGTGTGGGCCGCGCCACAACCAATGCGGTGGTCTCGGCCTCTATCCTTATCTTGGCGTCAAACTACATTCTGACAGAGGTGTTTTTCAGCGCATGATTACCCTGTCCGATGTCCATAAATCCTTTGGCCCTAAGCAGGTCTTGCGCGGCGTGAACCTTGAGGTTCCCAAAGGCGAAAGCATGGTCATTATTGGCGGCTCTGGCACGGGCAAATCGGTTTTGCTGAAATCGGTTTTGGGGCTTGTGCGCCATGACAGTGGGATGATCCTGCTTGACGGCGAGGATGTCACCCGCGCCGCGCGTGACCCATTTTTGGCGCGCTTTGGGATGCTGTTCCAAGGTGCGGCTCTGTTTGACAGCCTGCCCGTGTGGCACAACGTGGCCTTTCGTCTGATGCGTGGCCATCTCAAGCGGCCAAAATCAGAAGCGCGCGAGATCGCGATTGAAAAATTGCGCCGTGTGGGGCTGAAGCCCGATGTCGCTGACCTTTACCCGTCTGAATTGTCAGGGGGCATGCAAAAGCGCGTAGGCCTCGCCCGCGCCATTGCAGCGGAGCCTGAAATCATCTTTTTTGACGAGCCGACCACAGGGCTTGATCCGATCATGTCGGGTGTGATCAATGATTTGATCCGCGAAATCGTGGTTGAAATGGGCGCAACCGCCATGACCATCACCCATGATATGTCCTCGGTGCGCGCGATTGCCGATAAAATCGCCATGCTGCATGACGGGGTGATCCAATGGACAGGCCCCGTGGCCGATATGGACAGCGCCGATGACCCCTATTTGCGCCAGTTTATCACAGGCTCGGCCGATGGCCCGATTGAGGCGGTGCGCTAAGGCGCAGCATACTCTGGCCAAAGCGCGCGACCCGCGCTAATCCTGTGCCATGGCAAAACCTATAACCCAATTCATCTGCGGCCAATGCGGCACGGTTCACAAAAAATGGATCGGGCGTTGCGATGGCTGTGGCGAGTGGAACACGATTGTTGAGGAGGCCCCGCTTTCGGCAGGCCCCGCCAAATCGGGCTTGGGTGCAGGCAAAGGGCGCAAAATGGCGCTGATGGATTTGGCGAGCCAAGAGGCCCCACCACCGCGCCACCCTTCAGGCTTGGCGGAATTGGATCGTGTGCTTGGTGGCGGGCTTGTGCCTGCCTCTGCGCTGCTCTTGGGGGGGGATCCGGGCATTGGGAAATCGACCCTATTGTTGCAGGCTGCGGCCAGTTTCGCAGCCAAGGGCCTGTCGGTTGTTTATGTCTCGGGCGAGGAGGCCAGCGCACAGGTGCGCATGCGCGCGCAACGTCTGGGTTTGGGCGCAGCCCCGATGGCCTTGGCGGCGGAAACCAATTTGCGCGATATTGTAACCACTTTGGACGAAACCCGCCCCGATTTGGTGATTATCGATTCCATCCAAACCATGTGGCTTGACACAGTCGACAGCGCACCTGGATCTGTCAGCCAAGTGCGCGCCGCGGCACATGAATTGGTTACCTTCGCCAAACGGCGTGGGGTCAGCGTGATCTTGGTGGGCCATGTCACCAAAGATGGCCAAATTGCGGGGCCGCGCGTGGTCGAGCATATGGTCGATTGCGTCCTTTATTTTGAGGGTGAACGCGGGCACCAATTCCGCATTCTGCGCTCGGTCAAAAACCGCTTTGGCCCTGCGGGTGAGATTGGTGTTTTCGAGATGACAGGCGCGGGCCTTTCCGAGGTTGCAAACCCGTCTGCTCTGTTTCTCTCAGAGAATGAAACCGCCTCACCCGGATCGGCGGTCTTTGCAGGCATTGAGGGCACAAGACCCGTCTTGGTCGAAATCCAAGCCTTGGTCGCCCCCTCCCCGCTTGGTCAACCCCGCCGTGCGGTTGTGGGCTGGGACAGCGCACGGCTTGCCATGATCTTGGCGGTGCTTGAGGCCCGTGTGGGGATCGCCTTTGCGGGGCTTGATGTTTATCTCAACATCGCAGGCGGGTTGCGGATCACTGAACCTGCGGCTGATCTGGCGGTTGCCGCCGCCTTGCTGAGCGCGCGCGAGGATGCGGCGCTGCCACAAGGGTCGGTGATTTTTGGCGAATTAAGCCTATCTGGCGCGCTTCGGCCCGTGGCACAGGCGGAAAACAGGTTGAAAGAAGCGCAAAAACTTGGTTTCTCGACTGTGATCGCGCCAGAGGGCTGCAATTTTGGCTCGGTCGGGGGTGTTACGCTGATGCAAATGGCGGATATGACGCGATTTGTGGGCGATATATTCGGCGCGGGCTAGCGCCAAAATAAGTGAGGGAGCGGGCGATGGATGGGTTCACGATGATTGACGGCATTGCAGGCGGGGTGATTTTCATCTCGGCCATCTTGGCCTATTCGCGCGGTTTTGTGCGCGAGGTCATGTCAATCTTGGGCTGGATCGCCGCCGCCATCGTGGCCTATTGGGCCGCGCCAGAAGTGCGCCCACTGATCTCGGAAATTCCCTATATCGGGCCATATGTCGATGACAGCTGCGAATTGGGCATGATCTTGGGCTTTTCGGCAGCCTTTGCTGTGACGCTGATTGTAGTCTCGCTCTTCTCGCCGCTGTTTTCCTCGTTCATCCAGAAAACCAAGCTAGGCGGGTTTGACGCGGGTGCGGGTCTTTTCTTCGGCGTGCTGCGCGGTGTTGCCTTGGTAGCGGTGGCCTTGGTCGCCTATGACCGACTGGCAGGCAGCGACCCTGCGGCGGCAGTCGTGAACAGCCAAACCGCACAAATCTTTGCCTCGCTGACCACGCAAATCGACAGCGAAATCCCAAGCGATGCGCCGGGTTGGTTGATCGGTCGCTATGAGGGGCTGACCGCAGGATGCGTGGCCCCTGCCGCAGGCGACACGCAAAGCGCGCGCGCACTCTTAACCGTGCCCGCAGCGTAAGTGCGTGCCCGCGCCGCGTTGCGGTAAAATTATACGTGAATTTCGAGCGCAAATTGTGACGCATTCATGACAGCTAATAGGTGACAGCGCCGCGCCTTTGTCCTAGGTAAGGCGTGCAACCGACTCGCCCATTTCCGTAGCTTTCGGCTATAACCGCAGGCAGGAGCCCGCCGATGCCCAGCAATTTTGCGTCCCCGCGCACCGCACAATTCCCCGCCCATCCCTTTGATCCCCTCTCTGATGATAAGCTGCGTGAAGAGTGCGGCGTCTTTGGTGTGATCGGTGTGGCGGATGCCGCGAATTTTGTGGCCCTTGGCCTGCACGCGTTGCAACATCGCGGCCAAGAGGCGGGCGGGATCGTCAGCTATGACCCTGTCGAAGGGTTCAACTCGGCCCGCCGTTTCGGATATGTGCGCGATAATTTCACCAATGCCAGTGTGATGGACACGCTGCCAGGTGCGCTTGCCATCGGCCATGTGCGTTATTCCACGGCAGGCAATAAGGGCAACACGGCAATTCGTGATGTGCAGCCCTTTTTTGGCGAATTCGCCATGGGTGGGGCCGCGATTGCGCATAATGGGAATATCGTCAACGCCGATGAACTGCGCCGCGAATTGATTGAACGTGGGTCCATCTTCCAATCCTCATCGGACAGTGAGTGCATCATTCACCTGATGGCGCGCAGCTATCAGAAAAATATCCCCGAGCGCATGAAAGACGCGCTGCGCCGCGTAGAGGGCGCGTTTTCGGTTGTGGCCATGACACGCACAAAATTGATGGGTGTGCGCGACCCGCTTGGGGTGCGCCCCTTGGTGTTGGGCAAGATCGGCGATGGTTACGCGCTTTCCTCCGAAACCTGTGCGCTTGATATCATCGGCGCCGAATTCGTGCGCGAGATCAAGCCTGGTGAGATGGTCGTCATCACCGCGCAGGGCATCGAAAGCTATATGCCCTTCGAGCAGCGCAAATCGCGCTTTTGCATTTTCGAACATGTCTATTTCTCGCGCCCCGACAGTATTTTGGGCGGGCGGTCAGTGTATGAAACGCGCCGCCAGATTGGCGTGGAATTGGCGCGCGAAGCCCCTGTTGAGGCAGATCTCGTCTGCCCCGTGCCCGATAGCGGTACGCCTGCGGCCATCGGGTTTGCCCATGAAAGCGGCATCCCGTTTGGCATGGGGATCATCCGCAACCAGTATATGGGCCGCACGTTTATCGAACCCACCGAACAGATCCGCAATATGGGTGTGCGTCTTAAGCTGAACATCAACCGCGCCTTGATTGAAGGCAAGCGGGTGATCTTGGTAGATGACAGCGTTGTGCGCGGCACCACCTCGCAAAAGATCAAAGAAATGATTTTGGACGCAGGCGCGGCCGAGGTGCATTTCCGCATCGCCTCTCCGCCTACAGCATGGCCTTGTTTTTACGGGGTGGACACGCCACAGCGCGACAAGCTTCTTGCGGCGACAATGAGCGCCGAAGAAATGCGCGCCCATCTGGGTGTGGACAGCCTGCGCTTTATCTCGCTTGATGGGCTTTATCGTGCCGTGGGTGAGGCCAAGGGCCGTGACCCCAAAAACCCCACCTATTGCGATGCCTGTTTCTCAGGCGAATATCCTGTGCGCCCCACAGACCAAATCGCCAAAGGTTTTGCCATGAACGAACCCACCGCTGCTGAATAAACGGCACCATGGCACAAAAGAAAAAGGCCGCTCCGAAGAGCGGCCTTTTTCTTTAGATCTTTACTGCAGATCAGCGGATCGCTTTGCGCAAGTTAAACGCACCCGCCACAATCAAAGCTGCCAAAAGCGCCTTGACCACATCACCCGCGATGAAGGGCGCCATCCAGCCAGAGAGCAAGGTTGAAGGCTCAACCCCCATGACCAAGGCAGGCCATGCAAGGCCGGGCACATAAAGCGCGGCCGAAGCAACCAGTGCCGCAGCAAAGCCAAGGATTGGCTTACGCGTCATACCACGATCCGCAGCCAAGCCCGCGATATAAGCCATCACAACAAAGCCCAGAAGGAAACCACCGGTAGGCCCGAACATATAGGCCAGACCTGCACCGCCATTGGCGAACACAGGCAGACCCATCGCGCCCTCAACCAAATAGGCCACAAGCGCCGCAACGCCCAAACGCGCGCCCAAGGCGAACGCAACGGTCAGGATTGCTAAGGTTTGCAGCGTCATTGGAACGGGGAACATCGGCACCGAGATTTGCGCCGCAATCGCAATCACAAGCGAGCCCGCCAAGACCAATGCCGCTTTTTGCGCAAGGCTTGTGGGGGTGGTCAGGGATTTGGTTAGAAAGTCAGAACGGCTCATAAATCGGGCTCCTCAAAGGTTCTGGGGAATTCGCGTTTAAGCTGTTTTCCGCTTGCAGCACGGCAAAGTCAAGCAAAGAGCACGCAAATTACCCACAGCCACCGCAAATCAGGCGCGGCAAAAAACCCTGCTTGCCAAATCGCTGCTTTCATCCCATGTGGGAGGCATGGAAAAGATTTTGTCAGGTAAAATCGCCCTTGTCACAGGGGCATCGCGCGGAATTGGGGCAGCCTCGGCGGAATGGTTGGCCGCTCGCGGTGTCCATGTCGTTGCCGTTGCCCGCACCACGGGCGCTTTGGAAGAATTGGATGACCGCATCCAAGCCAAAGGCGGGCAAGCCACGCTTGCCCCCATGGATATTACCACCGATGCTGCAATGGCGCATTTGTGCCGTTCAATTTTTGATCGGTGGGGGCGCGCCGATATTTGGGTGCATGCGGCCTTTCACGCAACCGCGCTGACCCCTGCCCCGCATATCACAGAAAAAGACCTTGATCGGGCCATTGGCACCAATATTCGCGCAGTATCGCGTTTGATCACCATGATCGCGCCATTGATTGAGCCGTCTGATGACCCGCATGCCGTTTTCTTTGATGATAAATGGGACGCGAAATTCGCAGGCACCTATGGTATGAGCAAGGCCGCGACCCGCGCCTTGGTGCAAAACTGGCAATCCGAGACGGAAAAGCACGGGCCAAATGTGCATCTGTTACACCCAAAGCCCATGCCAACCGCGTTGCGCGCACGGTTTTATCCTGGTGAAGATCGGGAGGGGTTGGCAAAGCCCAGTGACGAAGCCGAACGGCTGTTACAACCGATCTTCGGCTAAAAGCCGAAAGTCAGCTAATCTTTATCGTCATCTTCTTCGCCCTCGACCGCAGCCGCTTTGACCTTCGGGGCCACAGGCGTGGGACGGGGCGCTTCAACCTCAGGCATTTCTTCGATACGATCTGCCAAGGCCTCGGCGCGGGCGGCAAGCTCGGCCAACCCATCCACCACTTGCGCAGGGATGACCGCCACCTCTGCAGGCGGTTTCGCGGCTTCAAGATCCGCGATTTTCATCTGCGATTTGCGCAAAAGATCCTCGGCTTTGGCCAGCGTCTCTTCCATCGCGTTGATTTTGGTTTGCGCGGCCTCAAGCTCATCGGTTTTGGCAAGGGTTTTATCGGCCAAAAGCAGACCCGCCATCAGCAACATCCGTTCCGCAGGCAACCGACCGATCTGACCCGAGACCACAGAGGCCTCGGTGTCCAACATTTTTGCCGCCGCTTTGAGAAGGGGTTCCTCGCCCTCTTGGCAGGCGACAGGGAAATTACGGCCACCGATGGTAATCGTTACATCAGGCATTACGCGCCCCCTTCTTCGGTCACGGTATCAATCTCGGCCAAAATTTGCGCCAATTCTTGGGCATCGGCTGCGCGCTGCGCCTTGAGCGCACGAATTTCCGCCAAAAGACCAGATTGCAGCAATTCGCGATCAAAATTCCCTTCGGGTGCCTCGCGCAACTCTTCCAAGGTCTCTTGCAGCCTTGCGATTGTTGCGCGCAATTCGCCCAATGTGCTGTCCGTCATCTGAGCGCCCCGATCCTCAAGCGCATCGCGCGCGGCATCACGCTCATCGCGGGCCTCGTTGCGTTCTTCGCGCAAGCGCGCGGCGCGCATCCGCAGGATTTGCACCTCACTCTCGCCCGTGGCTTCGGGTATTGGGGCGGCATCAGATGCGGCCTCGGCTTGGGTGGTAGATTGGGCAAGGTCAGATTTCAGCTGCTCAACCTCGGCACGGGCGGCTGCCAATTCGGCCTTGAGCGCATCCCGCGCGGCCTCGGCCTCAGCGGCCCGCAATTCGGCCCCATCCGTGCTGCCCTGCGCCTGAGCCTCCATCGCCTTAAGCCGCGCCGCCAGATCCAATCGGGTGCGTTGCTCGAGCGCCAATTCCTCGCGCAGATCGGACAGCTCATCCGAGGACGCGGTGCCGTTTGCAGGGGCGCGGGCCTTTCCCATCGCCGCATCAATCCGCGCAAGCGCAGCTGACAGGCGCGCCTCAAGCTGATCGACTTTCTCAATGGCCAAAGGATCGCTCATTTTGCCTCCCCCAATTGCGGGCGTTTGGATCGCCTCATGAAACATTTACGCGGCAGTCGTATCACGCAGACCATGTCAGATCGTGAGGGCCGAATCTGACCCCCTGCGACACATTATGATCCAATTTCGGGAGTTTGGCAGGATTTCTTGATCTAAGGCAACCCTTGCGTCTTTAGCGACCAACAGGACTTGGGCGTGGGCTTCGGGCTTGAACTTTGGTCACGCCCTGCTAAACCCGTCCGCGTTAACGCTCGCACAAGCACTCCCGCAGCCCTCTTCTAGGACATTGATATGGATCTTTCTGCACTTGCCGCCCGCAATCCTGACCATTGGCGCCGCGCCGCCTGTATCCGCACGCTTGCCCTTGACGGGGTGGCCGCCGCGAATTCGGGCCATTCTGGTATGCCGATGGGGATGGCGGATGTTGCGACCGTGCTGTTTGACAAGCACCTCTCTTTTGACGCATCGGCCCCGAACTGGCCCAATCGTGACCGCTTTATTCTGTCGGCGGGCCATGGCTCGATGCTGATCTATGCGCTGCTGTATCTCACGGGTTACAAACAGATGACATTGGAGCAGATCAAGAATTTCCGTCAGCTGGGCGCCATCACGGCGGGCCATCCTGAATTTGGCCATGTCGAAGGGGTTGAAACGACCACAGGCCCCTTGGGGCAAGGGATTTCCAACGCGGTTGGTTTTGCCATGGCCGAGGAACATCTGCGCGCCACATGGGGCGCAAAGATTATGGATCACTACACCTATTGCATCGCGGGCGATGGCTGCCTGATGGAGGGCATCAGCCAAGAGGCGATCGGTCTTGCAGGGCGTCATGAACTCAGCCGCCTGATTGTGCTTTGGGATGACAATAACATCACCATCGATGGCACAGTCGATATGGCCTGCCGTGTGGATCAACGCGCGCGCTTTGCCGCCGCAGGGTGGGATGTGTTTGACTGTGACGGCCATGATGCCGCCGATATCGACCGCGCGATCACGGCAGCCAAGGCAAGCCCGCGCCCTGCAATGGTGGCCTGTAAAACCCATATCGCAATCGGCTCTGCCGCGCAGGACACCCCCAAGGGTCACGGCGCATTGACCGACCCAAAAGTGGTGGCTGACACGAAGGCCGCCTATGGCTGGACGCATGGGGCCTTTGAAATCCCTGCCGATCTCAAAAACTGGTGGGAAGCTGTCGGCGCAAAAGGCGCCACCGCGCGCGCCGAATGGGAAGCCCGTCTTGCCGCCCTGCCCGCCGCCAAACAGGCCGAGTTTACCCGCGCCTTTGCAGGCGAGGTTCCCGCGAAATTGGGCAATGCGCTGCGCCGCTATAAAAAATCCCTCGCGGATGAGGCGCCCAAAGTGGCAACCCGCAAGGCCAGCGAAATGGCCCTTGCCGTGATCAACCCGATCATGAAAGAGACCTTAGGCGGCTCTGCAGATTTGACCGGGTCGAACAATACCAAAACGGGCGATATGGGGATTTTCACCCCCGAGAACCGTAAAGGGCGCTATGTCCATTACGGCATCCGCGAGCATGGCATGGCGGCAGCGATGAACGGCATGGCGCTACATGGGGGCCTGCGCCCCTATGGCGGGACATTCTTTACCTTTACCGATTACGCGCGCCCCTCAATGCGACTTTCCGCTTTGATGGGGATTAACGTGGTCTATGTGATGACCCATGACAGCATCGGCGTTGGCGAGGATGGCCCAACCCACCAACCTGTTGAGCATCTCGCCATGATGCGCGCCACGCCAAATTGCCTTGTGATGCGCCCTGCCGATGCGGTGGAAACCGCGGAATGTTGGGAAATCGCGCTGTCGCAACCAAACCGCCCCAGCGTCTTGGCCCTGACCCGTCAAAACCTGCCCACGTTGCGCAGAAAACATGTCTCGCGCAATTTGGCCACCCAAGGGGCCTATGTTTTGGCCGAGGCCGAAGGCAAGCGTCAGGTGATCTTGATGGCAACAGGGTCGGAAGTCGAAATTGCCATGGCGGCCCGCGACAAGTTGCAGGCCGAAGGTATCGGAACACGGGTTGTCTCGGTGCCGTCTATGGAACTCTTTGCCGAGCAAGACGAAGCCTATCGCAAGCGCGTTCTACCTGCAGGGCCCGTGCGCATTGCGGTTGAGGCCGCTGTGCGTCAGCCTTGGGATCGCTGGTTGTTGGGCGAGCGTGGTCGTGAGGCCAAGGCGGGCTTTGTTGGGATGAACAGCTTTGGCGCTTCTGCCCCTGCTGAAGTTCTCTACGAGCATTTCGGCATCACCGCAGAGGCGGTCGTGGCCGAGGCCAAAGCGCGCCTTTAAGCACAGAACCTAAGAAACAAAATCGGGCGTGTGGGGGCCTCCTACACGCCCTTTTTCTTTGGGAAAAGTGGCAGGATCACCGCAACGAGCAGGATCAAACAGGCCCCAACACCCAAGCCCAAAATACCTGCGCCAAGGGCGAACACCGCCCACTCCACCACTCCGTGGGCCGCGGCCACAGCATCCGCTGCGGCAAGGCTGAGGTGATGCAGCATCTCCTCTGGGGCGGGCCAGCCCAGTTGCGCGGCCCCGTGCAGAAGGATGGCGCCCCCCACCCACAGCATCGCCGCTGTGCCAATTCGGGTGAGCCACAGCAGGAAGCTGGGCATCGCGGCCACGATCCCCCGCCCCAGACGTTGTAAGGCGGGCGCGCGGTCGGTATGCGCCAAATGCAGCCCCACATCATCGGCCTTCACAATCAGGGCGACCGACCCATAGACCAAAGCGGTGATGCCGATCGCCACAAGGGCAAGCGCGAAACCCGCATAAATCAGGCTTGGCGCCTCAAGCGCCGAGAGCGCGATGGTCATGATTTCAGCGGAAAGGATGAAATCTGTTTTGATCGCACCTTTGACACGCGCCTCTTCTAAATGGGCGGGGTCGCTTGCCGCAGGATCGCGCGTCTCGGAATGCGGGCGAAAGGCATGAAGGATCTTTTCTGCCCCCTCATAACACAAATAAGCCCCCCCCATCATCAACAGGGGCGGAATCGCCCAAGGGGCGAATTGCGACAACAGGAGCGCCACAGGCAAAAGGATCACCAATTTATTGACAATCGAGCCGCGCGCGATCTTCCAGACAATCGGCAATTCACGCTCTGGCGCAAACCCTGTGAGATATTTGGGGGTGACGGCCGCGTCATCAATCACCGCGCCTGCGGCCTTTGCCCCCGCTTTGGCTGCTTGTGCCGCGATATCGTCCACGGAGGCCGCCGCAACCTTGGTCAAAGCCGCGACATCATCCAACAGCGCCAATAATCCGCTCATCCACCCCAATCCTTTTGCACCCAACAGCCGCCCTTAGCATAGCGGCACAGCATGTTCGCGCAACCGTTCGCGCTAACATCGGATGTTTTCGCTAACATTATGAAAATTCGTCATTTTTTCCTTGGGGATCGGGCGCGGCTTTTGTATGCGGTCAAGCAAGAGCGCAAATCGGATTGGAGACAAGATCATGACCATCACCCTTGGCATCAATGGATTTGGCCGCATCGGGCGGTGCACCCTTGCCCATATCGCAGAGGCGGCACGCAACGATGTGCAAGTGGTCAAAATCAACGCGACTGGCCCGCTTGAGACCAATGCGCATCTTCTAAAATATGACAGCGTGCATGGCCGTTTTGGCGGCGAGGTGCGCCTGACCGAGGACACAATGGATTTAGGCCAAGGCCCGATCAAAGTCTTTTCCACCTACGACCCACAAGAGTTGGATTGGGAGGGCTGCGATGTCGTTCTTGAATGCACAGGCAAGTTCAACAATCGTGACGCGGCCGCAGTCCATTTGACCCGCGGCGCAAAGCGGGTCTTGGTCTCGGCCCCCGCGAAACAAGCCGATAAAACCATCGTCTATGGTGTGAACCACCGCGATCTGCGCGAAGATCATCATGTCGTCTCGAACGGGTCTTGCACCACGAATTGCTTGGCCCCTTTGGCAAAAGTGCTGAATGA
>Ga0181588_10000010_pt1 | contig 140834 bp, 93 predicted proteins | sample 071ome_26_FD_148607 | JGI IMG/M metagenome (GOLD analysis project Ga0181588, IMG submission 148607) | Coastal salt marsh microbial communities from the Groves Creek Marsh, Skidaway Island, Georgia - 071409BT metaG (spades assembly) | ecosystem: Environmental > Aquatic > Marine > Intertidal...
GTGTACGGGGCGAAGAATACGCTCTTGGGCGCCGACGGAAGTTGGGTGTCAATGCTTCGGAAAGAATCTGTCGGGGACGATGGAGGGCCGCGACGACCGCATGCGTTTACGCCAGATTTAAAAGTGCGCGGTGGGGTGATGGCGGAGGAAACGGGGGCGTTGATGAAGGAGTTTTTTAAGAGACGAAGGACGTTGGGAACGTGGAGCGTTGATCGCGACCCGCGCGATGAATCATAGCGAAAGAGAGTTGAGTGAGAAACGAAACGTGTCGTTTTTGTTGTCGTTCAGTTGTTGTTGTAATAACAGGCTACTAGAAAAAATGTCATCTATCGTGCGCGAGCGTAGTCGTCGTCGTCGTCGTCGTCGTCATCCACGAACCTGTCGCGAATTTTCATCGAGCCGCCGCGCATGTCCTGAGACACTTCGTCGACGGGGGCGCGATCGTCATCGTCATCGTCGTCGTCGTCGTCGTCGTCATCATCGACGTCCTCGTTCTTGAGAGGGAGCATGCCGTCAGAGTAGAGATCGTTTTCTTCCTCGTCGTCGTAATCATCCTCGTCGTCGTCGTCACTCTCACCACCGAGACGCGCTTCGAGACGCTGCGTAAAACGCTGAGAGCTGTCGTCGTCGTCTTCCACGCCAGCTGCGAGCACTTCGCGCTCATACTTGGTGATTTCTCCGTCTCTGCTGTACGTCGATTCAATAATTTTTTTAATATCGTCTCGCGTGTACTGCTTGCGCCCTTGGCGCGCATCTTCTTCGCTCACTTCGCGTCCGGCGTCGCGGCACGCTTCTTCCAAAGTTTCCCCAGCGTAAATACTAATCGGACTGCCGTACGGGTGCGGGTGTCTCTTGATCATGAGCAACAAGTCCTGTCTCGTCGGCATGACTTCCACTGGGAATCTAAACCGCCACCACTTGTCCCGCTTGGCGGTCACTTTTACGGTGAGCTTGTCGCCAATGTTGAGGTGGTCTCGCACTGTCATCCAATCGCTCTCATTAATCGGAAGCAACGCGTCAATCTCGGTACCAATGTCTACGTGCGCACCGTGATAGAGATCCATGGCAACCACCACGCCCTCAAACTGTTGATCTATCTCGACGGCGCCGTGCATAATGCGCGAACTGTCGCCAAAGTGTCGGGTCGGATCTGTGTCCACCTCTTCTTCAGCCTCTGGAGCGTCGGCGAGCGTGCGAGTAATCGGATCGCGCTCACGCAACCACGATTTTTTACCGCTACGAATCTCTTCGTTTTGAATGCCGACAAAGTTGAGCGACGCTCCATCCGTCGCGCTCACGGCGATGTGCTGCGGCAGCGCGTCCCACCCACCTTCGTCCAACCATCCCCCTCCAAAGTCGTCTCGATCCGACGAGTAGATGATTTCGGCGCCTTCATTCTGCTCCGTGCGCGGGTGAATGAGAAACGGGTTAGACTCGGAACCATCCTGGTAGATGCGCTTGAGCTGCGACTCATCCAACCCCTCGGTGCCTTCGTCGTCCGCTACCGCCTCTTCGTATCCGTACTCCTCCCGAGCCTCCTCTTCGAGCGCGTCGTCGAGACGTTCCATGGCGAGTGTCAATGGTTCCTCATCCATGTCCACTTCGTGCATGAGATCCGCCTCGTCGTAAAAGATATCCTCTTCGATGAAGTGCGTCTGCGAGCGCTCTTGGAAATCGATCGCGACGAGTTGTTCGAGTTTCTTCTGTCTCTTGGCGCAGTCAGCCTCGTACTCAGCTTGATCGGAGAGGGACATCCCGGCAAAGGTTTCGCACTGCAAGTCAAACCACTCGATGATGACGTCAAATGGCACCCCGGTGCGCTCGGCGAGCTCAGCCACCTCCTTATTCGACGGCGGGTACGTTTGCATGTTTTTCACCCTCAACCACCAGTTGAGCTGACAAATATACAGCGCGCGACCGCGGAGGTTACCCTCCGCATCGGTAAAGTGCCGAGACTCCTCCAAAGGAACGTCACGTTCGAGCTCGTCGAGCTCCTCCTGCTCGGCGATGAGGTCGATATCCCCAAAGGTTCCGAGACCACGTGCTTCTGAACCTCGACCGGCGGTGGAATAATCGAGTTCATCATCGTCGTCGTCATCGTCGTCCTCATCCTCGTCGTCATCGACCTCATCCGCATCTCTTCCGTATAAATCATCCTCGTCGTAATACGACCGACCAAACGCCCCTCCGTACGCATCCTCCTCGTCATCCTCGTCATCCTCCGCATCCGCATCTTCATCCTCGTCGTCCTCCGCATCTTCATCGTAATCATCACTCCATCTCGCGTTGTCGTCGTCATTCTCATCGTCTTCCGCATCCACGTCGTCCTCGTCGTCCTCGTCGTCGGCATCCCTCGCTCGCGCGCGCGTCCGCGACCCTCTCGACCGCGTCAACCCACCGACGCCCCTCGACGCGCCCGCAACCACCACGGGCCTCGCACACCCAACGAACGCTGACGATGATGACGATGAACCCGGTCGGCGCTTCCGTCGTCCGACGCACAGCGATAGCGTCGATACCCCGTCGCAGATTCCACCGCCCGCCGCCGGCACACGCAACAGCGGTCGCTCCTTTCGCGTCATCATCACGACGTTCCGTCGACCCGTCGTCGTCGTCGTCGTCGGGCGCACCGACCCATACGTCGTCGACGGTGTCATCGTCGTCGCCCGCATCGTGTCGTCGTCGTCGTCGTCGTCGTCGTCGTCGTCGTCGTCGCGCGTCCTTCTCGCGTCATCGTCGAAACGGGTGCGCTCGAAAAAGTGCAAATGCGCCGCCGGTTTCGAAAAGTTTATTTTCGTCAGTTATAAATCATATGTGGTGATTTATGCATACTGTTCTCATTTGAAATCAAATAAAGTTCATTTTGTGTATTTTTATTATGTGCTTTTCTTTTATTTATTATATATATCTATTTATATCTACAGTATGTATTCCTATAACCCTAGTTTCTTAGGGTTGTGTCGTGAAGGAAAAGTGAGTTCGTTATGACGCTGTCACTGAATTCAATCGAAACGAAACGAATCGGACGTCACACCCGCGACCGCGTTTCTCTCATCGCGACTCGACGACTCGCATCATGTTTGCCGCGACGACGCGCAACGCCGTCGATGCGCGCGGTTTCTTCGTCGCGCGTTCTTCAAACTCGTTTCGTCAACGCGAAATCATGACGACTCACAAAAAAAGAATGGTGACGGTGCCCGCTGCCAAAGCGTCGTCGTCGTCGTCCGGGACGCCGGCGACGCCGAAGGATACGAACAAAGTGCAACCGGGGGTGGTTGGACCGACGGTTGAGCGGGATGGGTGCGAGGCGATGGAGGAAACGCTGGAAATTTCTGTCGATAACGCAAGCGCGGCGGGGAGAAATCGATCCGTCGTGCGCGTGCGCGCGTTGAGCGCTCCGGGGTTGATGCGAAGCGTCGCGTGGGTGCTGAACGGGATGGATCTCGTCGGACACGAGTGTTCGATCGCGACGGATGCGAATGGGGTGGTTGATATGGCGTTTGAAGTGACGGAACGTGTCGGTTCGAGCGGGACAAAGGAGCAGATGATCACCGACGCGGATTTGATTCGCGACAGGTTGATGGATTATCTGGCAAAGTGTACGAGTGCCGAGGAACGGAGAGAAGGCGTGCTCGTTGAAGATGGCGTGTGCGTGGATAACACGAGGTCCAAGAGTTCGACTTATGTGAGCGTTAAGATTAACGAAAAGGTGGAGAGTGTCATCTCGCTGTATCCAATTGGAAACACGTTCACCGGTCTCGGCTTGGTTGTGCAAAACGGCAAGCTGAGCAAGGAGAGAGATCCGGTGACGGGTAACATGACGAAAACCTGGGAGTTTGAAGTCGTGAGGCAATCGGACCGGAAACAGTTGAACTTTGAACAGCTTCAACCGCTCATGTATACTCTCGCGCTCGTGTGCTCGCCGGCGAGCTTTGGCAAGTCGCACGCGTTCACTTCAAGGTAGGCACTGTTTTGTCATCCATCATGTCAATAACTACTATATCAAATCGCACGCTACTGTATCTACTATCGCAATAATAAGAATGATAATAACCATACCAACGCTACGTCACGTACACGTTGTCGTCACATTGAGTTCAACGCGGCGCCGAGCGGCCAAGCCGCCTCGACCGGCTTGCTCTCATACTCGATTTGCTTTACCAATGTGAAATCTTCCCACTCATGTCTCTTAAATCCGACAGCGAGAAGGGCGTGTGCAAACGTGAGATCCATGCACATAAAGGGTAAGTCCTTCTCTTCCACACCGTGGTACTTTGTCGTCACCTCGTCGAGAGAAATCGAGCACGCTTCTGAGGCGTGCTTTTTCAATTCGCTCACGCTCGATCTGCCATCGATTTCTTCGTCGGTGACAATCCCGACATTGACGGCGCGGTCCCAGAGATAACTAGAGAGATAGACGCGTTTGCTTCCTTGAGCCTTCGTACCGCCCCACGCACCGTTAAAGGAGCACTCGTCTCGCTTTTCGCACGGTGCGTCGACGCGAAGAGCCTCGACCACCGCCTTGTGACACAGGTCGTGATCGCTCCCGCTCGCCAACGCCTTGGCCTCGTACGTCTTGCCGGCGTACACGTACTCTCCGTCGTATCCGCCGTGCACGCAGGGCGACCCGAAATCACTGCTCGATGTAACGTTGAGAATGGCGGCGCGAGCCGCCATCAACCCGTGGCCGAGGTGCGAGCGCGTGTACACGTCGAAAGAGTTCCCCATCGCCTTGAGCTTTGTGACGTATCCATCCGGCGCCGAATCGACGTGTTCCGGAACAACTTGGTACGCGAGCTGAACCGACCCGCCTCCGAGATCGACCGCGGCGACGGTGTGCACGTCACCGTTGCCGTCCGCATCCGCGAGGTTGCCGAGCAAATAGTTCATCGTCAACCATTGGTACGCGCCCTCGTCGGCGCCGTCCATGATGGACACGCTTGAATCGTCAAACTTGAACGGGTACTCCCCGAGAAGCTTGGAGCACTCATCGAGAATGTTTCGCGCCGATTGTCCCGGTAAAAGCCGAAGACCTGCCGTGGCGCGAAGCTCGATGCTCGTCTTTTCGCGCGCGCTCTCCGGAACGGCTTTCATCGCCACGGCGAGAAGCTCCTTGAGACTCGCCGCCGCCGCCGTCGGATCATCCTTGTACGAGCTCAACCCGGGCTTGATGGCTTCGAAATCATCATTCAACAACCTCAACGCCCCGCCTTCGCGCGGTTCAAACGTAAACACGTGGATTCTGCTTCCCGTCGAACCCGCGTCGATGACGACGGCGTATTTTCTGCTCTCCGCTCCGACGCCCATCGACGACGACGACGTCGTCGTCAAAGTCGTCGTCTCCTCAACCTTTTCCGGCGCCGCCGTCTCCATCGGAACCACCGGCGACTCAACCCGCCCGACGTCATCCAACCCGATCGGTTTCGGTTTCCCCGCCGCCGCCGCCGTCGTCGTCGTCGTCGGTTCCGCCGTCCGCTCAAACGCGCCAAACTCGAGCGCCCTCCCGTCGTCCCCCGCGTTCGCGGCGCGACCCCCGACCGCCCTCGACGCCCTCGCCGCGGGCGAAAACATCGCCAACGACGCGAACACCAACATCGGCGCCCCGATCGCGAGCGCCAGCGCCCGCGCCCGGTTCACCCGGTGCGCGTGTCGCGTCGTCGTCGTCGTCCCTCCGATCTGTCCGTGTCCGTGGTACAGCCCGTGCGGTCTCGACGACGCGAGCAGCGTTCCGTTGTTCTTATACGCCGACTGCGCCGCCGTCGTCGCCGTTCCGCTCATGGATGACGACGACGTTCCGTTCCGTCGCATCCGTCGAGACGCCCGCCCGCGCGGGTGAATGATGATGGATGATGATGACGATGAACGAGAGACGAGTCGAGCCCGAACGCATCATCCATCATCCTCGGACGACCCGAACCTCGCCCTCGCGATCGAGACGACGATCGACGATCGGTGCGAGCGACGCATCGCTGTGAGGGCCCAGACCTCGTTTTCACCCGATCGATGGAAAACCATTTTGAAGGTTCATGACTCAAAGAGGGAGGGAGCTTCGCCCGAGGATGAAAAAACGATCGCGATGTCGTATCGTGTTACGCGATCTCCCATCGTTTCCCGGGTGTCGGTCTGTATCGTTCGCGTGTGTGTATGTGTGTATGTGCAAACAGTTCGAGAAACGGATGACACGCCCCGCTACTCCTGGGTGTTAGGGTTTAGGGTTTAGGGTGAATTGCGAAAACACTAATTCGGTTATCGCGTCGATCGATCGATCGAACCATCGGCGACGACGACGAACGGGGTACGAACGGGAGAACGCGACGGGTCCGTCCGTCGGATCTTCGTGTCGCCGACGTCGTTGACCATGAACGGATCGCTGGCAAACCTGGCGCGCGCGCAAGATGAGCTGCGAAACGCCGTCTCTGTCGGGTTGTCCGAGATCAAATCGGCGTACGAGACGGTGGTGAAGGACTCGGAGACGGAACACAAGGGACGCGAACAGGAGCGCGAACAGGCGAGACGGGCGATCGAGACCGCGGAGAGCGATAAGGAAAAGTTGGAAACCAAGCTCACGCAGTGCGAAGAGGCGCTCAAGGAGACGAAGAATGTGTTGATGGAGACGCGGGAGCAAGCCAAGGATGTGCGTTTGAATCGATGCGATTGAATTGGGTTGGATTTTCGTGTTTTTTTTTCGGTGGTTTGCCCTCGTCACGATGACGACGACGACGACGACGACGACGGACTGACCTTTATCGATGGATAATCTTTCGCAGGCGAACGCGGCGTACACGACGGAACGCGCGGAACTCATTCGTAAACTCGAGACGCTCGTCGAAGAAAAGAAGAAGGGTGAAGATACTCTCAAGACGCACGCGAATGAACTCAAGCAACAGCTCATCATCATGCAAACCAAGCTCGATCGCGCGGCTGAACTCGAAAAGGCTGCGCTTGAAAAGTCAAAGCAGGCTGAAAAGTTCCACGAGGAAAAGCTTGAGGATTACAAAAAGCAACTTCAACAGCTCAAGCTCACGCTGACGCAGTCTGAAGCGAAAACCGAAGCCGAGCACACGGCGAAGAAGGATGAACAGGCAAAGGTTCAAGAGTTGCGTGGGGATGTTACGAAACTCGAAGCGAAGATTCAATCTCTCGTTCAAGAGCTCGAAACGACGCGCAACCAGTGTGTGCAATGGCAACGCGATGCGGACATGGCCAAGGCGGAGACGCAAAACGCTCGCAACGAGGCTGAAGCTGCCAAGGAGGAACGCATGAAGGAGGAGAAGCACCGCGGTATCTCTGAAAACGAAGCCGCGGATTGCCGACGTAAGACTTCTGAAGCCGTCGCCGAGGCTGCGGAGCAAAAGCAACAGAGAAAGCTCGCGGAAGCGGCGCTCGACGTTCGTGAGAACGAACTCAAGGATCTGAAGCACAAGGCGCAGCTCATGGAGAAGGATTACAAGGAGATGCTCGCGGATGAAAAGCAGGCGCGTCAAACGCTCGAGGAAAACTACGAGCAACTCAAGACGGATTCCGTCAATCTCTACAACGCGTACACGAGCTGCCAACAGCAAATCGAAGAGTATCGCATCGCGCTCGAGCGCGAAGCGCAAGAGTCTGCGGCGCTCCACGCCGCACTCGCCAAGCAAAAGGAAGACGCGGCGCGCGACGCCGTTCGTCAACGCTCCAGCCGCGTCGTCGCCCCGCCAGCGGGCTTCCTCGGCGGCTCGTCCCCGTCTCCGAACGCTCGCAGCGGGCAAAATACTCGCATTCACGAGATGAACGACCTTCGATCTCCGCCGTCCTTCGCCGATTAGACTTGTGGAATCGAACCAAGCCGAGTCGTCTGGCGCGCTTTACCATTGACGTCGATCGATACATATTTTCGAACGAAGCCTCTTTTTTATAAAAAAGCATAGCCATCTCATATGCAAATCACTACATCATGCCATCCATCGCGCGCAATCCATTCGAATGACCTGCCCGTCTGTTCAACGAGAACGAGCGCCGCGTTCGCGCGCGCTCCTGTTTGTGAGGAAAATTCTTGAAATTTTCAAATGAAATTGAAGGTTCATAAACCGTGAAACCTTTAGGTACTCTTCAAAAGAGGGACTTTTGACCCGCCGTGCCGACGGACGTCAGACGTCGACGGACGCACGGACGCGACGGATCGAATAACGCGCGGGAGAGGGCGCGCGTAGAACGACGGACGGACGGACGGACGGACGCGTTGGAAGGGACACGCAGACGGGACGACGGTGAGACTCTTTTGGAGACGGCAGCAGCTTCATCGTCATGGGATCTCAGCATGAAGACGAGGGTTCTGACGGCCGGGGACGGGCTTCGACCGCGGCGACGGGATCGGATACCCCGCGTAGTTCGTCTCTTGGGTTTTTGCGACGCGTTGGAACGCCACTGAAGAGCGCCAGTAAGTTTGCCGGGGCGCTGGTCGGTGGGTTTCTTCGAAGCGAGTCGGGGGAGTGGGACGCATCCAAGCGAGAAGAGGATGCAGAAGCGAACGGTGCGATGATCGGTGGGACCTCTACGGCGACGAACGATGCGATCGGGAGGATCGCAGTGTTGAAGGAGAACGGAGCGAGCGTTGGCGGTGAGAGGGCGACGGGAACGGCGACGAGGTTTGCGAGCGAGGCAAACGCAAGGTCGACCGCCGTCACGGCTGCGCGCGAAGCGGAACGGTGGGATCCGGTGGATGGGACGGAATCCCCGACGCCGTTCACGCAGATCAAAGAGTTTTTGAGGCGAGGACAGCTGGATAGAGAGCAAATGCTGCGACCGGAGACGGCGAACGTGGTTTTGGGCGCGACGGCGGTGGGCGGAGGCAAACCGCAGTCTACGTTTGAACGCGAGGCGGCGCGGGAAGCGCAAGAGACGCCGGTTCGGGAGCGAACGACGCCTCCGATGGGCGCAACGACGACGCCGGTGGGTGTGGCGGCGACCACAACGTCTCCGGGATACGCGTCAGTGCGACGATCGTACGGCGCCTCGGGCACGCCCTCCCTCTTGGGAACGAGAGGACGCACCGCGGCGCGACCGGCAATCCTTGATCCCGCCGAGAGAGCGCCGACGCCTCCTCGCACGAGTCTGAAGCGCGAACGCGAGTTGACTTTCGTCGATCTCGAGCGTGAACGTGCTCGAGTGACGACGCCACGTCGTTTAGAGTCACAAACGCACAGTCCGGGTCCAGGCGCTTTGGCGCGCGATGCGGACGCGGCAGCGTATCGAACGCCGGCTTCCAAGCCGGTGACGAGCGCTGTGACGACTGATACGGCAAAACGCATCTTGCAAACTCTAGATCGGTTGGCTGGTGCGCGCACTGCGACTCCGATGGGTGCCACTGCATCCAAGCCGTCTTCCGCAACGTTTGCCACTAGACCCGCAGACAGAAGCCAAATCACTTCACCTATCATTGGAAGCGCCTTTGACAAGCCAGTTTCGGCGACCAAGGTGACTCCTACCTCTGAGACGTTCGTTCAGACGCCAAAGTCGGGAGTTTCTTTTGCCGCATCGCCGATGCCGTTCATCAGTTCGTCTGCGTCTGGCCGTGCGCCTACCACTCCGTACCCGACGGGTACCGACAGATCGGAACCAGAAATGGAAACTCCTGACTTAAAGTTTAAGTTTGGCGAGGATAGTAACTTGCTTGCAACTGGTAAGAAGCCTAGAGCGCCCGCGGGACCCGTCGCCAATGTGACGACCAAGTTCACATTTGGCGAGGGCGCGTCTGCTCCACTCTTCCCGAAGAAGTCATCACCCGTCAAGACTTCTCCACCGCCGCCGCCGCCGCCTGTTGCTGCGCCCGTGGCAGAGAAAAAGGCAGAAGCTACGCCGGGAGCGAAGCCAACGGTTAATTTGTGGAGCGCAGAATTTTTGGCCAAGAACCAAGAGCATCAGAAGAAGGTTCAAGCAGCCATTGAAGAAGAAGAAAATGCGGCACAAGCGCCTGCACCGTCTCCGTTCGCGGCTGCGCCGCCTGCCGGGGACAAGCCAGCGTTTTCGTTTGGTATTCCGGCGGCGAGTAGTGCACCGGCCGTATCTAGTTCTGGTGGATTTTCGTTCGGCGTCACCGCTCCCGCGGCATCTGGTGCTACCGAAAAGCCTGCATTTTCTTTCGGAGTCACTGCACCGGCCAAGCCAGCTGAAGCTGAGAAGCCAAAGACTGGCGGGGAATCTGGTTTGTTGGCCTTTCTTGGTGCGTCTTCTGAAGCGAAGACTGCGGAACAGCCCGCGAGCGCTCCGACGTTCACTTTTGGTGCTCCGCCCAAGTCGCCCGAGAATGCACCAGTGAAGGCTCCAGAACCAGCGCCGGCGTTCACTTTCGGTGGATCTTCGGCACCGGCGGCAGCAACTGATAAGGAAAAGCCAGCGAGTAGTCCAGCTTTCTCGTTCGGTGCTGTACCACCGAGCACGGTGCCTTCCGCAAGCACTCCGGCGGCGGCGACATTCTCCTTTGGCGCAAAACCGGTGGAGAAGACTGAGCCTAAAAAAGAGGAGAAGTCTCAACTCTCTGCGACCGCAGCACCGTTCACTTTCGGTGCGAAGTCCGACGACAAATCTGCGTCTGCCCCTGCATTTACGTTTGGCGCGAGCGCTCTGGCAAAGACGGAAGAGAAACCTGCAAGCGAAGCGCCAAAGCCGGCATTTAGTTTTGGCGCCGTGCCGGCAGCCAAGGAAGACTCCAAGCCAGTGGGTGGTTTCACTTTTGGGGCTTCAGCGGCGAGTGCGCCGGGATCTAATGCGGCAACTGAGTCCAAGCCAGCGAGCACCCCGGCGTTCACGTTCGGTGGTGTCTCTAGCGCTGCTGCTGATGCCAAACCGGCGAGCGTACCAGCGTTCAGCTTTGGCGCAGCGTCATCCACCCCTGCTTCCGGAGCCTCCTCAGGTTTTACTTTCGGCGGTGCAGCTTCGGCGCCGGCTTCGAGCAGCGCAGGTGGTTTCACATTTGGTGCGAGCTCGAGCGCTCCGGCTGCCTCCAATCCCTTTGGAGGCGGATTGTCCGTGAACACGAAGCCTTCTGAGAGCGTGTTTGGTCAATCCAAGCAGGATGAGCAACCGAACACTCCCGAACCCATGAGCCCGTTTGAAACTAGCAAAACACCGACGGCGACGAGTGGTGGAGGCGTTTTTGGAAGTGCAAACGCAAGCAGCTTTGGTGCACCGGCGACGACTAGCGCACCGGCGGCGAACCCGTTCGGCGGGGCCGGCGCCAATACGTTTGGCGGCTCGTCCGGCGCCAATCCGTTCGGCGGCGCGAGCTCAACCCCAGCCTTTGGAGGCGCAACGAGCTCGGCTCCAGCCTTTGGTGGTAGTACGGGTGCAAATCCATTCGGTGGTACCTCTGGTGGATCCTCAGCTCCAGCCTTTGGCGCGGCACCGGCGACGGGCAATCCGTTTGGCAGTGGCGGTTCCGCCGCTCCGGCTCCCGCCGCGACGCCAAATCCGTTTGGAGGCAGCACCGCACCGGGAGGATTTTCCATGGGTGGAGGCGGTGCACCCGCTGAGGGTGTTCGCAGACCTCCTCGCAAGTTTAAGCGCCCGCCGAAGAGATGATCTAATTGACGCGAAAGCCCGATGATATCTACACACAGACACAATACTATTGACTTTGAAATATTCACACAACACAACGTAGCACACACTACTCGCCCGGACCACAAAAGTTGTCGCACCCGTCACGACGTCGCCAGCAGCAACGGCTAAGTCGACGAACGCGATGCACGCGGCACGTCGCACCGAGACGCGCGGCGCGCATCTCGATCGCGGACGCGAACGCTCTCGAAGACTTGCTCTTGCGAGCAGTTCTTCATCTTCTTCCGTGAGGAGAACCGTCGGGAACGACCCAAACTTGTGGCTGGAAGAGTGGTTCGAGTGCGCGAACCCGGCGGCGATTTCAGTCTTGGCGTCCATGCCCGTCGCGAGGCCGAACGCGCGGCGCATCGGGCGCATCGATCCTAAAACAAAGGAATGGATAGCAGGCGGTGCGACGCTGGGCATCCTGGCGGCGCAAAGAGGTGACGAGGCGTTCATAGAGCAACTCGCTCGAGTGTTGGGAGGGAAGGAACACTTTGAAATTCAAGATGACGACGGCAGGAGAGCGGTGCATCACGCGGCGGCTTTTGGACGGGCGGAGGTGTTGCGAACGTTGGCGACACTCGGTTGCGACCTCAACGCGCAAGACGACACAGAGGGGAGCACACCGCTGATACTGGCGGCTTTTTTCGAGAGAAAGGAGTGTGTGGACGTCTTATTAGATTTGGGCGCTGATTTTACCGTCAGAGACGCGGGTAACGCGACCGTTGGCGGACATTGCGCGCAACACGCTCCGCGTCTCAACGAGCAGCTTTTCCGCGTGCTAAAGGCTGCGGGCCCCGGTGGACCAGGCAGGCTTCGGCGAGGAGAAAAGACGTATCTCACCAAACGCCGGGCGTTGAAAAACGAGCTCGCAAGTCTCAGTTGCGAGCAGCTTGTCGAATTATCTCGTCAATGGCGAGCAAATATTCGTGACATTTCACCAACTGATAAGACAAAGTTGGTAGAAGCTCTGCTGAGACAGACGCCCTGAGTCACGTCTACACTGTACAACGACAATAGGATGGTAGTTTATTAGCGAGTTGTAGTTGCTTAGAATTCATCACCGCGTGTTTCAGCCTGAGCCTAGACACATGCCTTCCAGTATGCACTCAAAGTGTATTTTCGCACAGGTTCAGACGGATCTCATCTTGTCTCGTTCGCACCGTATTCTGCGCCTCGCAGAGTCCTAGAAAACGCGCCAGACGCAGATTTTGTGTCGATTCAAGCAACGTCATGTACGGCGTGTCCACGTCGAAGCGCGTCGTGGTGCTTTACGCGCTTCTTATTCACTTGATATTCGTTTACGCCACTTTCGATGTCCACTTCCAATCGCCGCTCGTCGCCGGCGTCGAGCGCTCGACGGCGACTCTCGTCGCACCCGCGAAACGACTGGTTATATTTGTAGCGGACGGCGCTAGAGCGGACGCGACATTTTTCAAGGGGGCGACGCCGCACTTGCAGAGCAAAGCGGCGACGGAAGGAACATGGGGAGTGAGTCATGCGCGAGCGCCTACAGAATCGAGGCCGGGACACGTGGCGCTCTTGGGCGGGTTTTACGAGGATCCGAGCGCGATTACGAAAGGTTGGAGTGCAAATCCCGTCGAGTTTGATCATTTACTCAACCAGAGTACGAACGCATGGGCGTGGGGCGCTCCGAGCGTCGTACCGCTGTTCGGCGACGGCATACATCGAGTGAGACAGTTTTGCTACGACGAAGCGCTCGAAGATTTCGCGAGCGCGAATGATCACGGGGCTTTAGATGAGTGGGTGTTTGAGAGAGTCGTGGACCATCTTCGAGACGCGAATGAGACGGAGAGCGACGCGCTTCACGAAGAAGGAAATGTCTTCCTGCTTCATTTGCTTGGTTTAGATTCCAGCGGACACGCGCACAAGCCGCATTCCAAGGAATACTTCGAAAATTTAAAGATAGTGGATCAAGGTGTGCGACGAGTCGAAGCTGCTTTCGCTGAGAAATTTGGCGATGATGGCAAGACGGCTTTCATTTTTACTGCAGATCACGGCATGTCTAGTAAAGGTGCGCACGGCGATGGAGACCCAGGGTGCACAGAGACTCCACTCATCGCGTGGGGAGCCGGGGTTTCCAGACCGACCGAAACGGTTCGAAACTCTTGTAGAGGATCGCCGGAAACTCCGAGCGAATGGGGCATGGATCCATCGACGAGATGTGATGTCGATCAAGCCGACATTGCTCCATTGGGTGCAGCGCTCATCGGTTTACCGCCTCCTCGTCACAACGCTGGCCTCTTGCCGAGCACATACTTGAGCGAAGAGCCGGGCGCTTTGAGATCTTCTGCGGCGATCGCAAATGCTGGTCAATTACTCGCCCTTCATGAACTCAAGGCGAGACGAACAAAGGACAGGGCGCTGAGCGCACTCTTTTCATTCAAGCCACACGAATCGATGGAAGAGATTGAAACCAGATTCAACGTGCTGAAGCAAGACGCGACGAATGGTCGACACGATTTGGCCACGAGTGAAGCTGGCACAGTTTCTCGCGTCATTTTGGCAGCCCTGCAATACTTGCATACGTACGATCAGAAACTTTTGCAAAGCGCTGTCGTGGCTTGCTTTGCCACTTGGATGACTTTACTTGCCGTCAACTTGCTGCCTCGTCGAACGCACGAGAATGGAACACCGAACGGTACGCCTCTCACGCTAGCTGTCTTATACGGCGCAGCTGTGTGCGCAGTTCTCGTGTTGCGACGAGCGCCGCTGACGTATTTTCTTTACTTTGGCCTTCCGGCTTACTTCATGTTGGGAATTGCGAGTACGTTTTCCGTCGTCAAGACGGAGCTTATCACTGGTGCGGGATTGGCCAAAGTTTTGATTGGTATCGCCGGGGCGGTCGTTGTGTCAGAAACGATTTGCGCGGGTTTTCACGATCGTATCGTCTTCACGTATGCGTTCAAAGCAATCGCCATCTCTCTCCTTGTACTCGCCATGTATTTGCTTCTTCGCAGAGACGTAGCGAACGCCGGAAGAGCGCTCCTCGCGGTGGTCAGTACGGCGTCCTTAGCACCATTCACGACGCTATCGATCGAGTTGGACGCAGACACGATGTTGATACTTTTTGGGTTACTTCTCAGCGTGACGATTGGCGCTGTCGCTCAATTTGCGCTCAGACCGCTCGACTTGTTCCAAGATGATTCAATCGATCGGAGGACAAAACGAAGATCTGGTACCATCATTTTCTTGTTCCAAGTTGCGATGGCTTTCGCCACGGGAGCGGTGGTCTATACGGTGGATCACTTGCAAGGTGAAAAGTTAGCCATCCCCGGCGCGCTACATCTCATGGCTTGGATTTTAGCCATTGCGTCGCCCGCACTTCCAATGTTTGCCCCCGCGAAGACTCTTCCACGAATGATGAGTGTATTTTTGGGTTTCGCCCCGACGTACGCGCTATTTTCTGTGTCGTACGAATCGTTGTTCTACGCCTGTCTCGGATTCTGTCTCATGTCATGGATGATTCTCGAGCGAGGCCTGCAGGAAGAAACTTCAATCAAGTCGAAAATGTACGCTCGCAAGATATCGCCGAGTGATGTACGCCACTCCGCCGTGTTCCTGTTTCTCATCGACGCCGCCTTCTTTGGCACCGGCAACATCGCGTCCATCGCTTCGTTCGATCTTAGCAGCGTCTACAGGTTCACCACGAGGTTTAATCCATTCTTGATGGGCGGGCTGTTGATGCTCAAAGTGTTGATTCCGATGATTAGCGTCGCTGCAACATTTTTAGCCGTGTTGAAGTCGCAGCGCGTGCCCGCTTTCGAGGCGTACTTGATGTTTCTGATTCTCAGCGACATGATGGCTGTGCGCTTCTTTTTCCAAATCACCACTGTCGGAAGCTGGTTAGACATTGGTAGCAGCGTGTCGAGGTATGCGCTCATGGGAACGCAAGTCATTACGATTTTGCCATTCCTGGCGTTGGCTGACGTGTTCACGCACGCGCTTCCCATCAACGGCAAGACGCCGTCACGCAAGACAAAGAGAGAATAGAATGAATATTAGAATCGCCGCCGTCGTAGTCATCCGTGCATTTATTAATCAATCTACGGTACTAGTAGTAAACCTACAGTATTCACAACAAAATCGCGATGCGTTGCATCTCTAGCGATGAGTACACGTTCGCCGCAATACATCCGTAAATCTATCCTCCAGGACCATCATCTCGTCGATGACAGCCCTACACCGTCCGCGCTCCGAATCATCCGCCGAAGTCCAAGCTCGCTCAAACGCTTTGACGAATGAAAACACCGCCTGTTCAAAATCCGAGCCGCTGTGCAGCGGATGACACCACTGTTCGTACAACCTCTGCTCGTCTGTTCTCCCGTCGTCCAGAACCGATCCCGCGAGCGCCCTAAGCGTGTCATCGGACACTCTGTCACCCCAACCCAAGTACAGACTCTCCGCCGTCGCGATCACCGCCGCCTTACATAAAAACGCTTCCTCTTTCGACACACGTCTCAAAAACGTCGACATGTCCCTCGCCACGCCTGTCGCATCGAACCCCTCCGGCGCTCGCACCGCCCCATCCGGATCGACGCCCCAACTAGACAATGTCTCACGAAACAACGACGCCTCACCCTCGACCAAGGCGTGGAGAAACGACGCGTATGCGCGTTTATCAAGAAAAGATTTCGCCGACGCAATCGCGTTTGCGATGAGATTGATGAAATCCTCCAGGAAAATGTAATCCGCGATAAAGTATCTCTTAAACCGCGACCCGAACGCATTGTCGTCGTTATCACTTTCATCCTTCGTCGTCGTCCTCGTCACCGCACGCATCGCGAGTTCTTCCCATACCCCATCGTCTCGAGTCCTCGACGCCATCGGATGCGTCCAAATTTCGTTCACAAAAAACGGATACTCCTGGACTGCATCGTCCACGCGCGTCCTCATCATCGTCGTCTTTATCGTCGTCGTCGCGTTGACTTCTTCATCGGGCGCACCAATCCCCGTGATTCGAGCGCGCGTCGACGAGTGTCGCGCAATTTCTTCTTCAGGCGAACACACACACACATACACACACACACACAACTGAAACAGATTCACTTTAAAGTCTGACGCGCGTTGTCGCCCGTCGACGTCGCCGACGCGTACACCAATCGACAGACAGACAGACGCACTCCTCTCGTATACGACGCAAATCACGCGGGGGGTGACTTTCGTTCGGAAGCGCGCCCAACGAGCTCGAACAGGATGTACTCGAACCCACTCGCGCCAGGTGAAGATGACGCTGGGAAAACGTCGGCGTTCGCGACGAATGATGACTTTCGAAAGCTTCTCACGGCGAAGCCGATGAGAGCGACGACGACGGGCAGAGGTGGTCGCGGTGGTGGTGGTCACGGTGGACGGAAGAAGAGCGGCGGAGGCGGACGCGGACGCGGCGGTTGGCAAAAGACGGCTGGGGCGAAAGAAGAAGACGGCGTTGGATACAGAGACCGCGCCAAGGAACGACGGGAACGTGAAGACGCAAGGGATGACGATGTGGAGGATGAGGGACTTGCGGGAAACAGACCGACGCGAGGTGTGTTTGAGCGAGACGATGGCGGCGCGAGCGGACGCGGCGAAGCGGAAAACGACAAAGAGTATGCCCGGCTCAAGTCGATCGAGGAGAGTAAATACCTCGGAGGGGATGTGGAGAGGACGCACTTGGTTAAAGGTTTGGATTTCGCGTTATTGAGAAAGGTGCGAGGGGATATCGCGGATGAAGAGGCGATGAGAATGGAGGAAGAGTCGAGAGCGGCAACGACGGATGAAGCGGATTTTGGCAAAATGCCAAAGTTTAAGACGACTGCCGCGCGTGCGCTGCACGAATTCGTGATGAAGAAGGGTGTCAAGGCGAAAAAGGGTAAAGTCCATCCCTTTGCCGCGGGGTCGGTGAGTTATAGTTTCGATTTGTCGGCAAAGTCCAAGAGGGACGTTCCAACGACACTGCACAAATCGCAGGACGACGACGGCATGGCGGGCGTTCGAGCGCTTCGCGCTTACGTCGATCCGGGCAAGGATGCGTCGCTCCTTCAACGTCTTGGGAAATTGATGCATTACTTGGCGCTGGGATCGACCAAGGCGATCAAAAAGTTTAGAAGAGACGAACGGCGAGCCGCCGAGGAAGCGAAAATGGCGGAGCAAGCTAAGGCAAAAGCGGCGCGCGAAGCTCCGACGGGAGATGTATCGAGCGATGAGGACATTTTCGCTGATGCTGGTAAGGATTATGAACCCACAGTCGCGCCCAAGGAACCGTCCAACGCTGAAGAAAAGACGAAATCATTCTTTGGAGACGAACGTGCCGGCGGCGAGGCGAGCGCGCCAGCTCCAAAAGCCAAAACCATCGCAGCTGACGACTACGTCGAAGACGAAGAAGACGATCGACCGACGAACGCTTTCGGCGTCTTCGGTGACTACGACGAGTGTTATCCGGGATACGACGACGAGATGGACAACGCTCAGAGACCGTTTGACAGGAAGGGCCAAGGCGAGGCGGGCGACGACAAGGATCGCGAACGCAAGGATAAGCTTCGTAAAAAGCGTCAAATCGGCAACGAGTTCTCCAAGATTCGTTCCATGATGACGGAAAAATTCGGTGGTAAAGACGACGTCGCCTTTGAGGGGGAGAAAAAGTCCAAAAAGGCGAAAAAGTAGACACTTGCGCGCGCTGGTAGAGACTTGTTAGCAAAACAAAAATGACACAAAGAAGAACACCCGCACAAGCCGACGCATCATGCAATCCCTCTCACGATCGACCCCGATCGTCCACCGTGTTCTGTTTCATCGCCGCGATGTCGCCAGGACGTCGACGTCTGCGTCCGCGTCCACGTCGTCGTCTCGCTCGAGTCCTACGAAAGTGGCTGAGGAGATGTCAGCATGCTACGAGTTGGTTGAAAAGTACGGACGCGGTGCCGTCTACCTCGGCTCCTCGCGAGTGGACGAGACGCATCCGCACTACATCGCCTCTCGCGAGCTCGCACGGGACGTTGCGCGGGAGTTTGGATGCACGACGTGGTCAGGAATCGGTCCGGGACTGATGGACGCGGTGACGCGAGGCGCGCTTGACGCAAACGCCGCCGTGTCTGGGTTTATGATTCTGCTCGAAGCCGGGGGGAAACGACAGGAGAGTAGAATTCATCCCTACCTTCCGGCCGGGTCTTACCTCACCACGAGCTTTTTTAGCGCGAGAAAGCACGGACTCGTGGATGCCGGCGTTCGCGTCTCTGCTCTAGACCGCACCGCCTTTTTCGCCCTTCCCGGCGGCGTCGGCACCCTCGACGAGATATTCGAGGTTCTCGCACTGATGCAGCTTCGCCGCATCGGCACCGCGCACCCCGTCCCTTTCATCGTGATGAATTACGACGGGTGCTACGAAGGACTTTTGCGCTTTTTGTTGAGAGACTCTGTCGAGTACGGCGCGCTTCGCGACGGCGAGCTCGATCCCCACTGGATCGTCTGCGACACCAACGCCGACGCCCTGGCCGCGCTGAGAGACTTTTACGCCGACGCCGACGACGGTGTCCCCGTCACGTCGACGGCGACGTGACGGCGACGTGACGGCGACCGTCCAATGGCTCCAACCAAACCATCAACACGCGGGTGTTTAGAAGAAGATTTATCCAACTTTAGACTATTAACGCATATCATTAAGTGGCCTCGCTCGCGCCACCCTCCACGTGTCCTTCCTTCACTCGTCGTCGTCCGTTCGACCGATTCGTCGCGCCGACGCGTCCGACACGAGCGCAGACTCACGAAACCCTGAACGAGAAATTTCCCCCGCGTGCGTTTACGTGAAATTCATCGCGCACGCGCGGTCGCATCCATCGTGACTGCAGTTCAATCCACGCCATAATCGCACTCTCAACCAACCGAACAGAACGGCTTCGTCGCGCCAAAGGCTTGATTCGCCTCGATTCCATCGCGCGACGGTGATACGGAGACATGCGCGCGCGCGATGGACGGTCTGGAATATTAAAAACCACCGCGGTGTTTGTTCGCGCGCGGATGACCAACGCGGATGACGATGGAACAGACAATCATCGTCAGCCTTCTGGTGGTTGTGCCAGCGGTGCCGCTCGCAGTTGTTGGAACTGGGTGTCTTGTCGGTTCACTCTGGCGCAGTCAAATGCATCCGTAGACGTGATCCTTCGACGGGAACGCGAGGGATGTTTCGTGAGCATGGCAGAGGTGAGGCTGGAGGATGAATTCGCGTTTGAACTCGCGCGGGTGGAGGAGGCTGGTGGCGAACGCGAGTACGGCGAAGAAGACGCCGAACAACAAAGGGGCGTAGTTGTCGCCGTCGGTAAAGGACGTTTCGACGGCGAACGATGGACGATGACGTTTGGACCCGCGCCTTTGTCGGTGTCGTCGTCGTCGTCGTCCAAGGTGGAGAAGGGTGTGCGATTTTTGGAGTTTACACTCATGGGAATGTCTGAAACCGGAGAGCGTGTGTGTCTCGCGGGCGAGACGGCGTACGGCGAACGGCGAAAGAGAAACAACGGACAGGGTGGTGCGTTCGGGGAGACGACGGGTGGGATGTTGCCGGCGATTGATGAGACAAAATCTTCTGCGGCGATGTCGTCGACCGATGTGAGGACGTCGTCGAAGAGGCACATTTGGAGCGTCGCGCCTTCGCTCGTCGGTCGCGGCGAGCTCGCCGATCTTGTTATGTTGAGCAAGCTGCGACAGAGATACGAATCCATGATGGAATATCACGACGAGTACCCAGTGGATACGACCAAGATGAGCTGGTTCGACGCATCGCTTCGTTTGGGAATCGGTGTGGGACTAGGAACGGTTCTCGGTTTTGGACTGGGATTGGGCGTCGTCGTCAATGGCATTCGTACGCTCGCTCCAGCGAGACTCTCTGGTCGCGTTTCGCCGACGAGAAGATCGAGAGAACTCGATTGATGCAAGAATTAGAAGAAACAGAAAGCACACCACTACCGCTGTTGTTGTAACAACTAGTACACGAAGAACATCTTGTAATTTTTAAAGAGAAACGTCTCCGTTTTGACGTGAGTGTGACAAAGTGGCTAATAATTTTTCGCTAGGTTGAATCTATTGAGGCGCCGTACCGCTCGCGTACCCGAGCTGCTGCAAGAGCTGCACGAGCCATTTTTGCGTGGCGACGTCATCTTTGAGATATGCCGTAAACGCTGGATCCCTCAACTGATCCGGGAAACACTGTCTGAGACAATCCCGCGCCCGCGGATTGTCGCTCAAACGCAAATAGCAACGAATAATGTGCTTGAGCAAACGCACGCTCGGCTGCTCTGCGAGCTGCGTCACCATCCCCCCTAGAACCGTACCGACTGCGTAGCATCGCTCCGCGGTGGCACAAATGTATGACAACCCAACCTCATCGCTCAAAATCTTCTGCACGATAAAAGTCGCAACCGTCTTGCTCAACTCGCTTCCGAGCTCCATTGTTCTCAGGCAGAGAGGAATGATCTCGGTGCTCAACAAAAAGTTGATCACCTCGGTGTCATCCATCTTCACCAACGCCCCGATGACACCGAGAGACGTCAATCGAAGGTACTCAAAAGGTCTGGTTTTGCTCACCGTGTTCAAAAACGGGTACAAGAACAACGGAATGTGCGCCGCCAAGAACAACCCTCGCGTGTCGGGATGCGACGCCACGCACTGCAACAATGCCAACGCGTTACACACCCGGTTGCTCGCATGGTTGGTCAAACTTGGCGGGTTAAGCAAGGGATAAATCGATACAATCTCTTGCAACAACGCCGGGACGACACCAAAGGAAAACCAGAGCGTCGGCGCGAGATCTACAAACATGTCTCGCTTCTTGCTCAGGTCCAACAGCGCATTCTCTCGCGTCTCTGGGTCCTGCAACGCCGCGACGAGCGCCTCCATCTGCGTCGTCGGCGTCGTCATCGCGTGCAGTGCGACGACTTTTCAATCTGCGACAATCAATCCGCGCCGCGGTCGCGCGTATTCGGTCCGCGTCGTCCGTCTTTCGACGATTCGGCGCTTCGCGATCTGACGAGTCAGGTCGAACCCAGCCCTTTGAGATGGTCGCCATATGTGTAAACAGTTGTACTTATTGTAGACACGCACGTGGACTCACTGTTTCGATTGTTCGGGAGAACGCGACGAAGACGACGAGACCGAATACGACGAACGATGAGGTCACGGTCTCAGTCGGACTCGATGCGCGTGAAACGTGTCTCGGTTTCCACGACGCGCAGACGACGACGACAAATAGGCTTCCCCGTTACTAAAGTGAGAAATGCGGTCGGTATCGGTGCGGCATCTGTCGTCACCTTTATGGCGCTTTGGGCGACGTGTGCGGACGCAGGGACGTGGTTGCGCGCGAGTGGACCGAAGATGAATAACGTCGAGGTGAGAGAAGCGGTCGGGGCGCTGTTTGATCGCGAGGCTGGGGAGGAGTGGCCGACGGGACCATCACACTCGTTGGACCGCGAACAGGCATACGAGCTCTTGACGGGTGGACCGCCGGTGCCGCCTGTGAGGTATCCTGACGTCGTGAGGTCGTGGGTGGACGTTGGAGTGTCGAGCCAATTTGATCGGAAGGAGTTGGTGCAGGCGATGGACGATGAGGATGAAGAGGATGAGGAGGCAAAGTTGTTGAGCGCGCCGAGCAAGAAGAAGGGGGTGGGCGAGTACTTCCTGCCGAGGCTCAGCGCTTCTTCGTTGAGGTACATGCTGGATGACTACGGGGGGAGCGTGGAGGTTGTGCTTCCAACAATTAAGAAACGGCTCGAACTCGACGCTCACAATCCTTTTTTGTTGAAGGATTTGGGATTCACATATCGCATACTTGGCGATAACGAAAAGGCGTACGAAGCCTTTAGCACGGCGTTGAGAATCATGCCCGCTCCGGACTTGTATCACCTCACTGGAACGTGTTTAGTGTTGATTGAGAGGGTCGACGATGCAATCCACCTATTTCTTCGTGGTCTCCAGCGTTTTCCGCGCGACACGAGTTTGCGGTTCAGCGTCGGACTGGCGTACATGCAAAACGGCGACTGGCGCGCGGCAGTGAGTCAGTTTGAAAGGATTCATCGAGAAGCCCCTAATTTTGCACTCATCGAAGAGCACATAGCCTACGCCCGGCATAAGATGCGAATGAACGTGTCGCTCAGACTCGACGCTGCGATGTTTGCGGTTTTTGCCGTCGGTATCCTTTTGCTCGGGTGGATAAGATGCTTCGCGGTCGGTAACGGACGCCATAGAAAGTCAAACAAGAGCAAGTTAAAACGCAAGTAGATGTGTGTACAGTAGCGATAGCGTGTGTTATTAATGTAGAATTCCTAGTTGAACAGCTGCATGGATGGGTTGAGGTACGCGTGGTATGAGAATGCCGGATCGAACACGAACTGTGGGAACCAGTCCTCAGACGGATCCAAAAGCTTATGCCAAAAGAGCACAATCCACGGTCCAACAGATCCAAGAATCACGTTTAACCAGATCGCATACTTCATCGGCATTTGTTTTCTCCATCCGAGCGTCGAGATGAAGATCAAGAGAGCCACGGTGAGCGAACCAGTCGTGCCCTTGATGAGTCGCAGGTGAAAGTCGCTGTCGTTGAACGCCTGCGACGTGTGCCAGAATTGTTCCGGACCGAGAAGAGTGTAAAGTGCCATGTAGCAGTTGTCAAAAATCGCAGCGGCAGCGTTCAAGCCCACGTACGTGAGAGTTGCGGCGTCAGGGGTCATTTTACCCAGACGAGCGCGAGAACCAGACGTCACCTTGGCCCAGACGCCATCCGGATCGGCAGGCTTTGGCGTCAACGCCAAGACAAACTCGGTCGATTCCCAGAGTTTGGCGAGGGAAAAGTACCAGTACGGCATCACCGCCCAGAACATCCAATCTGGAGCATCTGGCTGCGCGCTCCACGCGATCCACACCACGCCCTGGAAGGATGCGACGAATGAATATCCCAACTGCATCGCGTACTTGCCCTCCTTGCTCGCCTTGAAAATATTCATCAGCGGACCGTAAGACAACGCGTTCGCCATGAACATGAAACTACTCACCCACATCCAAGTCCACCCAGGACTCTCACGGTAAATGCGCTCGAGACCGACACCGTACAGTGCCATGGCCAACCCTCCGGCACCCGTGACGACGTGAATCCAACTCGCGTTTGTTCGCGACTTGCGCGCAATCGGATTCCCAATCGGCCTCGGAATCACCGACGATCGCCAGAGCGCGTACACGGTACCTACGGTGAGCAACCCAAGAAAGCTATCTTCAATAATTCCTCCGATCCCGGGGGCGTGATTCTCCACGAGACCCGTCGCCGCGCCCGACAGCGCCGCCGCCGCGCCCTCTGGTCCGCCGTTCAACGCCGCGGCGCCGACCAACGCCAACACCGCCGTCGTCGCCACCACCGTCTCTCGACCAGACGCATCACCACCACCATTCACATTTCCTTTACCACCTGCGCTCTCCTTCTCTTTAGACGCACTCAAAGCCGCCGAAGTCAAAGTCAAAGTCTCTTCGCTCGCCACGCCGACGACGTTATCCAAACTCGCGCCCGGATTCGCGTCCGCCTCCATCACCGCCGTCGTCCCCACCGACCCGTCCTCTTCCCCATCACGACCCGACGCCTCCGATGACGCCTCCGACGATGACGCTCGCACCGAGACATCCACCCGTCCCGCCCGCGCGGTACCGAACGACGCCCACCGTCCATCGCTTCCCCGACCGCGCATCACGACGGTCGTCGCTCGCGAGCCAGAGTCGTTCACACGACGTCGACGACCATCGCGTCCCCGCCGCCGCAGTCGCGCGACGACCGCCGCCGTCGTCGCCCTCGTCGTCGTCGACCTACCGACCGCGGCGACGTCACCGCGCATCTTCTCTCCGCCGGACTGTTGTGTCGAGCCCTCCGTTCGTCCTTCCGTCCGTCCGTCCCTTCGTTCGTTCGTCTAAAAAACCCACGTTCGCGTCATCGACGACTCATGACTCCTCAAACAAGACGAGTGAGTGCAATCAATGAGTGAGTGCAATCAATCAAAGAGAGTGCAATATGAGTCTAGTCTCTTTGATGCGGGAAGAGACGAGAGATGGATCTGGTGATGGTGGTTCTGCGTCGTCGTCGTCGTCGTCGTCGTCGTCGTCGGCCGACACTCGTCGACGGGGTCGGAGGTCCCGCGCCCACCGCGGATCGCTGAGCGAAGGCGCGACCGAGGACCGAGGCACCGATCGCGTATCGTCTCCGTGTCGTATCGCGTCTCCGTATCGTCGTATCGTTTCATCCGTCGCGCGTTCGAGCACGGACGGACAAAGGAGGGAAAACGAGGAAGATGGCTCGGCGGGAAGTGATCGTGCGGTTGTTGAACGACCCGAACGAGAGCGTCGTGATCGACCTGGATGACGTCCCGAAAGATGCGGAGGATTGCGCGGCGGTGTTGCAAGCGGAATTGGCACCGCTGAGCGCGTGGATCGAGACGGCGGAGGCGTACGCGAGGGCGGGCGACGCGCGGGGGTTCGAGACGTTGATGGAGATGGTGTGCGCGCCGGGTACGTTTCGTTTGGACGACATTCGTTTCGCGACGCGCGACGCGAGCGAGAGAGAGAGAGTGTGTGTGTGTGTGTGTGCGGTGGTCGCGACGACGATCGATGACGACTGCGGTAGGATTCGGTGACTGACTTGATGATGATGATTTTACCGCGACTGCGCAGAGATCGAGGAAGTGTACAGAGATCAGGCGTACGGAAGAGCCGCGGTTTTGTGCCTGTATGCGTCGTATTGGACGAATAAAGGGGCGCTTGAGAATGATAGAGTTACGAAGGAAGAGTTTTTTATCCGTGCCGGGCAGTATTTGAATTCTGCCGCGGCAATTCATGGGAAAGGGGCGCCGGAACAGATCGTCGTCGTGGGCAAGGCGCACTTGGCGTTCGCGCGCGGATCGACGGCGGAGGGTGAAAAACTCGTGGATCAAGCGCTCGGGTTGAAGGATGACGGACGAGATAACATCACCCCGATGCTGTGGAAAGCGAAAATACTCTACGGGAAGGGTAAGTACTCGGACGCGTTGACGTGGTACAAGCGGGCGCTTCGCGCGTTTCCATCCGCGCCGGCGCCGGTGCGTTTGGGGATTGGCGCGTGTCAGTACAAGTTGGGAGATTTTAAAACGGCCAAACTCGTCTTCTCTCGCGTGCTCAAGTTGGATGAGAGCAACGTCGAGGCAATGCTTGGTCTCGCGCTCAGTGAGATGAGCTTGCACGATATTCGCACGAGCCAGCACTTGGACTCGGTGTCGACGGCGATGCGACTCTTGGAGCGGGCGTTTTTGCTCGATCCTCACAACCAAGCCGTGAACAACGTCATCGCGGACAACTTGTTGTTTGCCGATGATTTTGACAAGGTGGACGCATTGTCGTCCATCGCTCTGCGTAACAACGCGGAGACGCCACGAAACCGGGCCAAGGCGGCGTTTAACCAAGCGCGTGCGCTTCACGCCAAGGGACAAGTTGCGCAAGCGCAAGCCTTGTACTTGACGTCCACCCAGCTCGATGAGCACTACGTGCCGCCGTATTTTGGCCTCGGTCAGATTGCACTGTCTCGCGGAGAAGTCAAGCTGGCTTGGAACTACATGTCCAGGGCGCACGGTGAGTTTGGGGAAACGATGAGCGTGACGCGCATGTTTGCTCACTTGTGCGCGTCCACGGGTAGAAGCGAGCAAGCGGCTGAAATGTACCGCTCGGTGGTCATGCAGGGCGGTAACGATCTCGACGCGATGTTAGAGCTCGGTGAACTCTTGGAAGAACAAGATCCCAAGGCTGCGCTCAAGGCTTACAACTCTGCGCTCAAGATCTTGTCAACCAAGAATGAAGATGGTCCAACGACGGCTATCCAAAACAACTGCGGCGTTCTCTACGTTCAAGTTGGCAAGTTTGACGAGGCGCGCGACATGTTCAACAAGGCGTTAGAAACGCTCGGAGGCGACGCCGATCAACTCGCGGGCAAGCTCAAGGGAGCCAAGGCGAAGAAGGATTTGCAACCGGGTGTCGCGCCCGTTGCATTTAACCTCGCGTTGTTGGAAGAACAGATGGGCAACGTCGCCGAAGCCGAGGCGCGATACAACGCTATCCTCTTGGCTGAGCCCGAGTACGTCGACTCCATCCTCCGCCAAGCGAAGATTCGTGCAGAGCGCGGCGATTTCGATTTGGCGCTCGAACGCACTAACGAAGCCATCAAGACGAAGAGCGATTCTGCAGACGCAATGGCTCTTGCGGGCTGGGTTTTGCTCAAGGCGAAGAGATGGAACGAGGCGGAGCAACAGTTTGCCGCTTTGCGTCAGCTCGAGAAGAAGGATGCCTCTGCGAACGCCAAGGAGAAGACTTTGACGCATGACGAATATGCCATGGTGAGCGCCGCAAATGCGGCGTATTACAGCGCCATCAAGGAGGGTGTGCTCAAGCGTAACGATCCAAAGGTGCTCAAGCGTGAAGATGAACACTACGAGAGAGCGTTCTCGTTGTACCAGAAGACGCTTCAAAAGAACAGCTCGAATGTCTTCGCGGCGAACGGATTGGGCATCGTACTTGCCGAACGCGGTCGCATCGATGAGGCCAAGGCGGTCTTCCAACTCGTGCAAGAAGGCATGACTGCGAAGGGAGCCATGAACCCAGACGTGCTCATCAACCAAGGTCACGTGCTCTTGGCCAAGGCGCAATACGTGCAAGCGGGTCGCCTTTACGAGCGAGCTCAGAGCCAATTCTACTTTAACCAAAACGAAAACGTTATGCTCTACCAAGCCAGAGCGCACTATGAAAACGGAAACCTTGAAGAAGCTCGCAAAATTTTGCGCAAGGCGCTGAACATTGCCCCGAGTAACCATAGAATTCGCTTCAACTTGGCGTACGTCATTCAAGAAATGGCGCAGCGTACTCTCAACAAAACGATGAAGAGCACGAGCTCGGATGGACGTTTAGCTCAAGTTGAGAACGCAATTGAAGATTTAACCTTGGCTCTCAAGCTGTTTGAACAACTTCAAGGTTTGGGCAACCAGGCGCAGTTTGGTTTCGACGCCAAGCGCACCAGCGTGCACGTCTCCTTTTGCAAGCAAGCCTTGACCAAGTCCAAACCGCACTTGGAGGCGGCTCAAAAGGAAGAGGCTGCCATTGTCGCTGCCAAGAGCGCGCAGCTCGCCGCACGCAGGGCGGCTGAAGAAGGCAGAGCCGCGCAAAAGGCGGCTGAAGAACTCGCCAAGGAGACGCAAGCCAAGGAACTCGAAGCCATCGCGGCTGAGTCTGAGCGCCGCTTCAAGGAGAGCCAAGCGCGCTGGATGGAACAGCAAGCGAACGAGAGACCAAGCAAAAAGGGTGCCAAGGGTATGACGAACGCACCTGTGGGCGAAGCGACGAGCGATCTTTCCGAAGACGACGAACCCGCCCCAGCGGAGCGCGCTCCGCCCACGGCGGAAGAACTCGCGCGTCAAAAGGAGGCACTCGCCGCCGCCGGTCTCGGCGACAGCGACTCTGAAGAAGAAGCGGAAGCAGAAGATACCGATAACGACGCCGAAGACGACGCCATGGATGCGCAAGACGATCAAGTCCAAGCATCCAAGAAGAAGCGCTCCGACGATGAAGACGCCGACGCCGCGAAACCCAAGCGTCAACGCCGACGTGCCGCCATCGACGACGACGACGACGACGACGACGAGTAAGTACAAAGTAGATCCCTCGCGACATTCGTGCGTGGTACATTAGTTGACAGTAACAAATCTCACAAAGTTCCTAGCCATCACGAAACCGCGCGGTTCAAACCGAGGCTTTCGCGCGCCGCGGGCATGCATGAATGAGACTTTCAAACACGGAAAATATATGCCTTTTTTGAAAATACATTCAAAAAGACTCGTTCGTTCGAAGGACAGACGGACGGATACGCGGACGGACGAACAGACGTCAGACGACGACAGACGACGTCGAGCGAGCGCGCGGAACTCGGCGCGTCGTGTGTTTTGTGTTTACATTCGTCATGTCTGCGGCGGTGGAGACGACGACGACGACGACGATGGGTAGTGGTGGTGTGGATGATGATGTCGTTGAATTTGAACGAGAAGGACAGATGATGATGTCGATGGGTGAAAACGACGACGAAGATGACGACCACGACGATGAAGAAGAAGAGGAGGAGGAGTATCTCGGACGAATTCGTCGACGGGTGCGACACGAAGAAGAAGAAGCGGAGGAAGAAGAAGGGGATAGAGAGGGCGATGCGAAACCAAGACGTCGGTTGAAACGAGGAAACGGGGAGCGCGTGCAGCGAGACGACGATGATTCATCGGATTCGAGCGATTTTTCGAGCGATGAGGACGAAGACGAGGAGATGCTCATGGAGAGAAAGTACGCGGAGACGGGACGGTTGACGGATGAAGAGGTGGAGGAGGATCCGCAAGTGGAGGAGGCGTACGCGGAGGATGGCTTTGATGGATATTCTTCGTCGTCTGAAGGACTGGCTGCGGAGGATGTCGCGCCGGTTGAGACAACTGGACGCGTGAAGAATAAGAGTAAGCGACAGTTGAAGAAGGAGCGCGACGCTCTTCAAAAGGAACAGGAGAAAATGATGCGTAGGGCTGAGAGAAGAGCGCGCTTCCCGGGTTGGAACGAAAAACCAGAACGTCAGTCTTATTTACCACTGATTGAGAAGCTTCGCGCGGCTGTGGCCCACCTCAAGCCTGTTAGTGCCCCCGAGGCGCCGAAGCCCGCTCCTGAGGCGGCCACTGTCGTCGCACTCGAGGAATCTCACGAGGAAGGTGATGAGAAACTCGAACTTTGTCTTGACGACGAGGAGGAGGACGACGCCGTGCTCAAGGCAATGCTGGCAAAGAAGGTGCTTCAAAAGGCGCCGCCGGCAACCACTCCGGCCGAGCGTGACGAAAAGGAAGATTCAGGAGATGAAGAAGACAAAGAAGAGGCGGAGAGCGAAGAAAGCGAGGATGATCTCTCCGACGAAGAGGATATGACGGAGGAGCAGCTGCGCATGAATCGCAAGGCTGCGAAACGCTTCGCCAAGGCTGACGCCAAAGCGAAGAAACGCGCTGAGAAGGGTGATTTCTTTGAAGACGAAGCCGAAATGTCTGAGGATGGTGGACACACCGATGATGACGATGACGATGACGATAACATGCGAGATGAAATTGACGACCTCGCGGAGGGCATAGACTTCCGACCAGAGCAAGAGGACGAACGTCGGGCGGCGCGAAGAGCTGCGGCTCACGCAAGAATTGAGCAAGAACAAGACGAAGCAGACTTGGAGAAACTTAAGGAAGCGATGGCAAACGGTTTCAAGCGTAAGAAGGATGGTGTCTTTGACGTGGCTGATAAATGGCAACGACGCAAGCGCAACGCGAATGCGGACGAGGATTCTGACGACGACTTTGATACGGGTCCGGTCATCGAGCGCCCAGAAGAAGCTGTTGAATTATCCGACGACGATGATGGCGAGTGGAGAGAGCAAGCTGCTCGTCGTCGTGCGCTAGCAGCATCGGGAACGCAAGACATGATTATGGATCTTCCCCCAGCTTTCGAGGGCATCACAAGCCAAGAAATTTCTGCAGCCGTCATTGCCCGCACGCAGTCCAGGGATGGAGAATCTCACGAGCCCAGTCAAGGACTCGATGCTCTCAGACGAACCAGTTCGATGCCGCCGCTCGCTCGCACTGCCAGTCAAGCGCTGGGTGCTGGCCCGATGTTGTCCCGTCAAGCGTCAACTTCATTCGTTGGTAAGAAGCGCCAAGCGAGTAAAGTCAATGGACCGATGCTGGGCAACAGCCAAGCCAGTCGCTCTTTTGTCTTTGGTAGAAGCGACTCGCAGAGCCAATGGGGCACAGAAACTGAGGCTCCGACTCAATTCAAGGAACTTGGACGCGACGACGAGGCGCGAGTGTTTGGTTTGAGCAACTCCAATGGTGCCTCAGCCTCGCAAAAGTCCGACACGAAGAGAAAACAATCTCTTTTCTCGATAGTGAATCAAAATATGAACGAAAATGATCAAGGCGCAAAGCGTGCCGCCATTGAGAACGCTTTGAAGAATGCAAAGTCCCAGACGCAAAACTGAGTCGAGTCGCGAACGCGTCCACAAACGGAGGTTTTAGAAACACCTCTCTAGACATTATTAGTGTGGCGAAGGATGTAATGACGCACTTGAATGATTCAGATTTAAGGTGATTTTACTGCAAACAATCACTCTAAACACACCGTTCCTAATTACTGACCGCCCTGCGATCCTCTCTCTATCGCCAGTTTTAACGACACACTACACTGATTCGAAAATGAAGTCGACAACAGCCGTTTACATTTCCATCTCCTTGCCAACGTACGGCTTGGCCATGTTTTCGTCGTCCTTCGGGGTGTGAATGACGACAGTGTCCGGGATCGGCGTGGACGGACCGTTGCGTCCCTTCGGATCGTGGTCAAGCATGATCTTGACGCGCATACCGATGGTACCTTGGCGGAGCAAGGCGTGGCGGGTGCAGGAGACGATGTATTCGCGCACCGGGTTACCAGAAGAGATCATGTAACCATCCTTGAACTTCATCGCCTTGGCACGCTGGCCACGAAGCTTACCGGAGACGACAACTTCCGCACCCTTGGCGCCAGCCTCCATGATGTAGCGGAGCACACCGTAGCACGCGCTGCGTAGGCGAGAAAACAAAGGCAATATAGGTCAGTCGCGCGCTCGTAACCGCGTACAATCGCCGTCGAGATGAAATCATTCGTATCTCCATATCTTCTCATTCCGGGTTCTTCGAGTCTGAGCCACCCGTGCGCAGGCAGAACGAGCCGAGAGACAACAGGTTGACTCTCCCAGTCCTTGCCCTCCAAGTGTGACCCTAGAACCTCCTCTGGATCGGTGCGCACGCGTGCACCGTCGCGACCCGTCGCTCGCGAATCGAGTCGAGCGACGCCGCGGAAACGATGTAAAAAATTAACTCTACATTCATATCCGTCGTCGTCGTCAATGAGTAGTGATATACGTACCGTCGGACGGCGAGACCGCCGAGAAGCTTGTAGCGAAGGGACTCGCACTGGGCGATGGCGCACAAGCCGCGGTTGTTCACCTTTTCGGCGTACAACTCGACCGTGCCCTCGGCGAAACCAAATCGGCGCTGCACCAAAGAGGTGAGCTCGCGAATGCGGCGACCCTTTTCACCGAGCACGTTCGCGGTGCGCGTCGCGCGGATGATGATTTCCGTGCGAAGCGGCGTGACGCGCACTTCGACGCCAGAGTATCCATCCTCGGCGAGCTCACGAACGAGCATCTCGTTGAGTTCGGCAAAGAACACGCCATCGGCGACGAACTGCGGGGAGAATTGAAACAAAAATTTTATTAGTCAGTCTTTCTCATCCTCGTCTTCCCCCATCGCATCTATCGCTGTCGTTCGCTCGCCCTAATCTCTCCCAGACTCGAGCCGAGCGCAAAAGACCTAAGCCGCCCTCCAACCTAGGACGTCCCATCGCGACGTTCCGACCGTCGCGACCGCGCGCACGACGCGCACGACGCGTAAGACGCGCGATTGTTTACATACCTTGCGCTTCTTGCTGATTTGGCTGGCCATCGTTAGTGTTCTCGTACACACGCGGCGCGGAAAGAGGGCGATCGCAACGCGCGAGCGCGGGGTCGTCCCGTCGCGTCCGGGACGCTCGCCCTTCGAGAGGGTCGCCGTCGGTGGGTGTTTTGTGGTCTTTAATTCGACTTTGAAAGTCTACAGTATGTCTAAAAATATTCGCCCGGCGGTTCTCACTTTCACGAGTCACAAAGCAAGAAGATGGACATCCACCTTTGGTTGGGAGATGATGTGGAGCTAAATTCTACTTTTTATGACATGCGCGTCGCTAAGGAATGGATGGAATTAGGACATTTGCGCCTCGAGCTCTTGGATGCGGCTCGCCTGGGAGTCGAGCATGGAACGAAGGTGGGTAATGCGATCTCTGAGCTCGTCGCACTCCTCGTCGCGCTCACCTATGAGCTCCAAGGCGGCGGCGTATCGCGATTCAAGCTCTGCGCTCGCGTCGTCGCCTTCGGCGAGTCGGCCGGCGTTGACGAGTTCATCGGCAAGAGAGTCTCGCGTTTGCTCGAGCTTTTTGATTTGATCCTGAGCGATCTGTAACTCCGTCTCTCTCGCTGAGAGCTGACTTTTGAGAGTGGCGAGAGTGTCTCGGACAGCGAGAGTCAAACCAGCCTCGTCGCCGATAAGCAACGGAGCGGGCGCTGATTTAACCTCTGTCGCACTCCTGTCGGCTTTTAGCGCTTGCATCTCCTTAGTCATCGATTTGAGCTGGTTTTCGAGCTTTGAGACGTTCTCAAGGAGTTCGGCGCGCTCTTGCTCCCAGCCTTCTCCGAGCTGTTTGCATTTACCGCGCTCTTGCGCGAGCTGCTGTTTTATCTTGCTCTCCCGCTCTCGAGACTCCTCCTCGATCGCTGCAATGCGTCCCTCTTGCTCAGCAAAAGTTTCGTGCATCTTGTTTATCTTGGCAGTCTGCGTCTTGTTCTTCTCTATCTCTGTGTCGCGCTCTGATTTGAGAGATTCTATCTCAGCTCTTAGCTTATCCACACTTTCCATCGCAACCCGTTTGTCCGTCATCGCAGCTTGCCTTTCGTCTAACGCCGCAGCCTCGCGCTCCGCCGCAGCTTCTGCCCGCGCCTCGGCTTCGGCAAGACGAGCGTTTGAAACCTTTTCAGTCGCCGCCCACGCTTCCGCATTTTCTGCTGCTTGCAATTGCAAGGCTTCAATCTGCCTCAAAAGAGGGCGCGTGCTCTCCGGCATGCGCCTGAGCAATTCGTCGTGGCTACTTTCTGCAGCCTGACATCTCTCTTCAACGGCGGCTAAATCGTTCTTAAATCTTTCTTCCTGTCGCTCTAAAGCCGACGTAGAGCGCTGCAAAGAATGCTGAAGATCAGATATCTGATCCTGTAGAGCCTGTTCGCGCTCTCGCATCGTCTTCACTTCAGACGCGAGCTCGTCGCTCCTGGCTACGCTCGCCTTGACTTCAATGTCAGTGAGCTCCTCCTTCGCTTGAGCGAGCTTTGACAGATAGTACTCCTTTTGCTCGCTGAGTTCTTTCGATAGCCGAGCTTTTTCATCGTTGTACCGCTTTTGCCAAGACTGCAGATCTTCGTTCATTTTTGCAACTGAAGCTCCTTGATTCTCGATTTCAGCATTCATTCCGTGCTGTTGCTCGTCACGCTCTTTGAGCTCTTTTCTAAGCTTTTTAATAACTCCCTCCATCTCCGCCTGCTTCTTACTCAGCGTCTCACCTTCCGCCATGACATCTTTGATAAACTCATCCTTCTCCTTGACCAAAAGCTCCGCGCTCTCTTGCGCGTCTGCGCGCTTCTTCAGATCTTTATTGAGCTTTGTGAGTTCGGCGACGCGAGCCTCTGCAGTCTCGAGCTTGCGCTCGGCCGAAATTGCACGCTCCACGATATCCTCTTGCTCCGCGTCTAAAGAAGCGCGCTGCACAGCTCGTCTCGCAATCTCTTCCTCGCGAGCCGCAAGCTGTCTCTTCACATCCTTCAGCTCTTTTAAAACATCCTTAACATCAATCCCATCCGTTTCCGTTTCGGTTTCGTCGCTCACTTTGGTTTCCTCGCTCGGGTGATCTTCCTTCGTCTTTGGCGGCGATGAAACCGGCGCTCGTCCACTCGCGGGCTCTGACTTTATAACATTTGCAACCGAACCCCCCGCACGCGCCTCCGACGCGTCGATCGCGTCATCTTCCTTCGTCGACGTAGCTGCGACTATCTCCTCAGCGCCCGACGTTCCCGTTGTCGTCGAACTCACGCCGAACGCCTCATCCGCTCGCTGTTCCAACTCCTTCGCCGCTTCGCTCGCCTTCTCCGCGAGCGCATCCGCCATTCCCCTAACATCCACAGAGTTCAGTTCGTTCAACGCTTCGCTCGCCCGCGCGCTGATGGACGACGCGAGAGAATCAAAACTAAAGTTGTTCCAATCCGACGTCGAGGTTCCACCACCCACCGATGACCAGAGGGACTGCGCGACGTTCGTCGCCGCCGAAGAGGAAGACGCCGCCGTCTCTTCTCCTGGCGTCTCCTTCCCCGGTTCCGACGTCTCGCCCGACATGGCTAGCGGAATTCCGTTCGGTGTGCGTCGACGACTGCGGCGCAATTCACATCTTGACTGCATTCATCTTCAGTTCGTCCTCGTCCTCGTCAACCCCATTAACGAACGCGCGTCGCCCGGAACGCGGTCGTGAGAGGGAGAGGAATGGGGATGGGTGGTGAAGACGACGACGGCGACGACGGGACCGCGGTTCGAGCGCTGCCGCCGAGAATGGTGATATCGCGCGAGCAAGCCCGTCGGTTGGGAGAGTTGCACGAGTTTTGGTGCGCGCGAAAGTGTTTCGTTTGGGAGATTTTGAACGCGCGAGAAATCATCGTCGTAGACGACGGCGGCGACGGCGGCGATGCGATGGCGGAGCGCTCTAGAGCAGACGCGTCGACGGGGAGCGTGAGCGATGGGGTATTGGCGAGTGAGTTGTATGAAATGGCTACGCCCGACGCGAGAGCTTGTGCGTCGGTTGGTCGAGAGAGTCGTCCACAATCGGTCATTCGAAGAGTCGATATCTGTGGGTTTGTCGTGGAACGTCGCACGCGAAAGGATTCAAAAGTCATCTTTACGCTCGATGATGGATCTGGATGCATCGAGTGTGTGGTTTGGACCCAAGACACGGACGGCGCGTCAAACGGGAGCGCAGAGCTGTTTGGCATTGCCGGCACCGCCGACGGCGCGGCGATGATGGTGAAGGGTATTCGCGTTGGTACGTTGGCACGCGTGCAGGGGAAAATCAGGGACTGGGAGGGACATCGACAGATTAATGCGATTGGGGTGCAAGTAGACCTAGATCCGAATCAGGAATTGCTGTTTTGGCTAGACGTGGCGGGTGCCGGAAACGCAGAATGAATGTTCTTTTGGATTTACCTGTAGCTATTGCACCAAAAGGAAGTTGCTAGTTAACTAGAGATTGCTAAATAGATTGCTAAAATTATACACTTTCCCAGACTTGACGCGTGTATCGAAGAACGATGCGACGCGCGTCGGGAGATTAAACTTAACGTGGTGAATCCATGTCCGAGTCAGAACTGATGTCTGGCGCATCCTCTCGAGATGATACCCCAGAGTCACCTACTCCCGTCTCTTTTCTGTTCGCTTTCGCTTTCGCTAGCCAACCACCTAGCAAAGAAGAGGACATTGGACTCAGTCGGGATTGTCTTCTTTGGTCAAATGTGAGTTCTGGATCACTTGAAGATTCGAGCTCGGAGCTTTCTGTGGACGAATCTGAAGTGGAGCGCTCCGCGTCTTGTTGCGATGGCGTCGACATTTTACGCTGTCGTTCCGGCTTTTTGACCATACGGACATGTTGCAACCACGAGTTCATTATCGACGCTCCCAGATGGGAAAGAGTTGCGTGCGATGACGACGGCTGACTGCTTGGAGATGTATCGGCAGAATCAAAAGAATCATCGGAAACATCTTCATCAATAGTTGACAAACCTGCTCGCATTTCTCTGGCTCGTGCTAACCAATCTCGCATCACATCCTTCGATACAGAACCCATGTGCTTCGTCGACTCGAATTTTACTTCAGCATCGCTATCACTACCAGAGGAGAAATCTGTTGAAGAAAAGGATGCCGGAACTTGTGTTGACGATTGCCTATTTGCGCGAAGTTGCTTGACCGCTGCCAACCAACCCGTGAGGGCGGCCGAAGCGCTCTCGGATAATTTAACCGGTGCGAAGCGTTGTACTCCAGCTTCAGTTTCGCTCTCAGACGTATCGGACAGCATAAGCAGGTGACTACCTCTTCCTGATGCGCGCGCTGCCGCGTGCGTCAGCCAGATGCGCATGATGTGATTCGAACCTTCGGTAAGTCTCACTTCACCGTAATCATCGTCTATGTCGTCATCGGAATCAGACATCTCACCAGCTTTCATGCGCCGTCGCACAGCCTTGCCAAGCTTCAAGCGCTTAGCAGTACGGGGCGAAAGGATCTCTTGCAACTGATCGATCACCCAATCTCTATTCTTTGACATGAACAGATGGCGGAACTGGTCGTTCGTCAAGTCAGCCGTGGTGATGGACAACGGATCGGCTGGAGCCTGGACTTCGGCTTGTTTTGCGATTGCTGGCACAAATATCGAAGAGAAATCTTCATCGACGTCATCTTCGACAATCATGTCACCGCTCGTGATGGCTGACGTAATGCGCCACAAACCAAAACGGTCAGCGGCGATGAGAGCCAAGCGCTTGCCGCAGTAAGAAGCACCAAGTACCATGATGACAAACGCCCAGAATAAGATGTCACCGAACATGTTGTAGTTCGCTCTGAGCATCATTGATAACGAAAGAACAAATAAGAAAGATCCAGAGCCACCGAGCGCCAAAACAAAGTAGAATTGGCTTGAGAAACACATCTGGTCAATCGCCCGCAGACCGGGATCGATTGATTCATCATACACTCTCTCAAGACCCTTCCATCGCGACGTGCGATTGACGAAACGATAGCGAGCATACTTTAAATATTCGTACACTTTCCAGCCGTGGAATAGTTCTTGAATATTGAACGTCAAAACGTCCATAATAATCTGGAATGGGATAATGACAACTGAGAAGAGGAAGTAAATCAAAAGATCTCTCTTACGGAAGCCATACAGATACGAAAGACGCAAGTGGTCGTTGAAATCCCAGAAGAAGAAAATGAAGAAGGGCGACATGTACACTCCCGCTGTGTTGACACCATATGCAGCCAAGAAACCCATCAAATCCTCAACGAGCGTATCTTCCGCGTCCACAGCAACTTCTTCTTCCTCTTCGTCATCATCTTCAAAATTGAAGGGTAACATGTCCATCACGAAGTTGACGAGTGCGCTGATTTTGTCGGGAAGCACGATGGCACAGTACGCGATAAATGCATCCAAGTAGACATATTCTACCATACCCATGATGGTCTCAAAGAAAAAGCCCAGTGTGAAATCAGTGAAGTCATCAGCCCCAATGGTGGCAACGCCAACAGAAGCAGATAGTACAACTGAAATAGGCGCGAGTAGGAAGGCTTCTCCTAGGGCAGTCTCAATCTGCATTTCCAGTACGACGTGCACGACTTTCAAAAGGAAGAAGATTGTGAAAAACTGAACCCCGAAAGTGTCCGTGAACGAAAATTCAATTAGGAAGACGTTTGTGACGTTGACGAGAATATTCATCAACACAAAATGGCTTCGTTTCCATACTTCTGGTTTGAACATCACTTCATCGACGTAACGCTCATCCTCGAGCTCCTTTTCTTCTTCATCCTTGAGTTCAGCTGGCACCAAAATTTCTGCACAACAGCCCATCATGTACATTGAAACAGTGAGGAAGCAAACTGCATATCTACCACTCGTCGCTTGTTCGACGACGGCTTCGTCTACCTCGCGGCCAACGTTGTCAATACTAATGGGGAACTGAGTGAGAATAGGGAAAGCAGTGAACGCCGCCCGGAAACCAAACTGAGCAGAAATGAACGGTAGCATTCCGAGCGTAACACCCATCAATGGAGGACCTAACATGATCCTCAAATATGGCAGGAAACGGAATCTTGGTGGTTCTTTGAGTAGTGTAAAAATTCGTACAACTACCCAGACTGCAAACACGAGAAGTACTGCAAGTAGACCAATAGCCACGAACAGAACGAAGTAGAAGAAGAAATCAAACGCGAAGAAGTTCAGCAAGTCGAACCATCCTAGAGCAGACATACTCACAGTGAGAGTGTAACTACCATCGTGACCGTTGGCGTTCACATACTCATCCATCGTGACTGTAGCGGCGATAATACGTTTGTCTTGTTCTGTTCTTTGATAGTAAAGGATCTCAAACGTGACAGACGTTGGGATGATTCCCGCCGTGACAACCAGACCTTCCACTGGTGCAAAGATTACTGGAATAGTCTCCTGAGCAATAATGTCATTGATGTATTTGCTCTTGTCGATGGGCGGTTCAGTCTGGTCATTGGCCAGGATACTCGCGGCAAACAGGGCTTCTTGACTTTCTGCTTCCGCAGTTAGGTGAAAGAGCGTTTCTCCTTCAGCTTCATACCAGCGTTTCTTCGCTGATGCTTCAGCAAATGCCTCTTCATAAAAGCACTCGACTGTGATTGATACTTCATCCGCAACGGCGGCTTGTACCTGAGGAGAGTACTGCTCGATAAAGATAGTTTCTTCCGGAGGTACCAAGTTCACACTGCCGTAAGACACAAACTCGCGGTCGGCGCCGAACATGACAGGCGTGTAGCCTGTTTCGGTAATATGCGTAAAATAAATGTGACTGTCAAATCCCCGGCAAGCCGAGAAGAAGGGAAGATAGTCCATGGCAAAGAGGGTTTGATCTGCAGACCATAACCCCTCGTTCAACAAGTACTTTTCTTGCTCAACGATGTCAGGTAGAGAAACGACTACAGATTCGTCATTGCGCCCTTCCTCGTCAAGAACCACCCAGTCCTCTTCATGGACTGTTGTCAAGTTAAAATACGCCTGGCTGGGATAGTCAGACGGAGACAAGATTTGCAGGCTATCACTCGATAAATATTTGAACTTCTTCCACTCTGCGCCATACGTCGAGTTGTAGTCCAGTGTAGCTCTGGCGTCGTTTCTTCGGCAACCGGGATCTTGAGTAATCGAAGCACATTCGAAGTAGTCATTTGACACAGAACGATAAAAAGTTGATGCCAACGGGGCATTGAGCGGCGACTGGAAATCTGCATCAATCTCGAATGGAAGAATAGCGTGCACGGAAAACGTGGGTTCAGCGCTCGCTCGGGTTGGATAGTCTGTATCGATGCACACAGTGTTGAGGAAGCTCACTCTGTTGTCAGCTTGATAGCGCCCATCGAGCATACGAAGTTCAATCCTGAATGGCATATCATCGAGAGCCTGAAGCTTCAATTGATGCATACCACGCTTCCACACGTAGCTCCCCCATGCTGGATTATCGACGTTGTAGCCAGTGGCACTTCCATCATTGTTTCCAGAAAACCAAAACGGCATTTCAAGCGATTCTTGTGACGCTGGACACTTCTTTTCCTGTTCTTGCCCAGCAAAGGGCTTCATATTGATCCATGTGATGCCATCTCCGACATCCCAAGGTGGGCACGGCACCGTCTTGTAGTCAGATGTAGCACAGATTGTATCGTCTATCACTGGATCAGTGAAGATGAGGAGCTCATAGTGTTCGCCGTACTTGAGCTCTTCGTTGATGAATCTCCAATCAAGATTGATTGTTGCTGTATGCCCTCTCGGTAGAGTGAACTTCATGAGTGGAACGTCATTCTCATCAACGGCAACATTGGTACCATCATCGGACAAAATGAACGTTGGATTTAACAGATCAAAGTTTCTGTTTTCGCACGCACCCATGTACTCGAATGGGTCTCCAGATTCGGTGGAGTTTGAATTGGGATCTGATGAAGACGTTGTGTTCGTCGTATTCGCAGATGCCGCTGCGCTTGGATCAGCCTGCAGAAGCTGGCGTCCAGCGTCAATTTGAGCCCTCAATACTGTGGCGGCATCGGGATCGAGTGATTGAAGTGAGCTTGCCGCAGCTACGGGATCTGTGACGTTTCCAACATCCTTGTTGATGATTCGGTAATATGCTTTTTCGATCAGATCAAAGGTGACTGGCATCACTCTCCAGAAAGTGATCAGGTCAGCGGAGCAGTCATCCAGGCTTGTCGCAAGCGACGAAGACTGGGTGCCCGTTGGACATCTTCGAAGCACTTGTCCTGTACCTTCTGGACAGAAGAAGCAACTTTGACATGGGAACTGAGTACGAGTAGTGTAAGAAGAACCAGCCGGGCAATAGTATCCTGCCGGACACTTGTTGTGGAACTGAGTCTCTGGAGTGGTCCCTTGGCCACAGAAGTACCCATCAGGGCACTTATGCGCTGCTATAGAGGTACGCGCATCGCACACGTAACCCTCGGGACAGAGCTCGGCTTCGCCTTCTGCGTCGAGTTGGATTCGCACACACTTTGTCTCGTCATACAGTGCATTATCGGCATCGCAGAAAGCTGAGTATTCGTTCGTTGCGGCTGTGCCAGCACCACGCGGTTTGTTGTTGCTCATACCGTCAATAGCACACACGAGACCAGCGTTACACGGTGCACATAACGATTCTTCTGTCAAACCTTTTACTGGAGACCAGGTGCCTTTTGGACATTGTCTGCACGTCAAAGAATCTCTAAAAGAGCGGAAGTAGCCTGCATCACAGATGACCGGTACTGCAGTGCCCTCTTCAACACATTCGAAACCCGCTGGACAGTCTAGACAAGCCTCGAATCCTTCATACGGTGTGTAGTAACCTGGCAGACATGTTGTCGATGCTGCGTTACCTGAGCCTGATGCGAAGGAGCCACGCTGTGCTGGAATAGGAATGTATGTGCGCTTTGGGCAGTAATGACCCTTTGGACACGGTCGCATCGGATTGTAGACGGTTGTCGCCGACTCAGACACGATTGTCGCGTCGCCCGTCGCCCATTCACAGAAGCTACCTTCTTTGCACGGCTGAGGTTGCTTGAATGAACCTTCTTTCTCAACGGCCGTCGCGACACCTTCAGTACAGAACGTCCCTGGTTTACATGGCTTTGGTCGGAAATTCTCCGGATCTAAAACAATGCCGGCAGACTCTCCCGCAGCCACGATACGATCTTCATCGAGAACAGCGAGAGGATCGGCGGTGACGGTATTGTTCAAACAGTAATGCCCCGCAGGACAACGCGTCTCTGCAACGGCAAGACCTTCGGCATCGCAGACAAAACCAGGTGTGCAAAGCTCTGGCTTTTCACGCGCGAAACCTGGACAAATTGTACCAATTGGACACTTTTGGCAAGAGTCCTTCCCGTACTCGGAATTATACTCTCCCGGAAGACAAGGTTTGGGCTCTGCGTTTGCCACTCCTGGGCAGTACATAGCTCGCGGACAGCGAAGTTGTTGGCCGGGCGGACAATAATGCCCTGGTGGGCATGGACCAGAGCCCTGTGGTGTGATAGAACCGGGTTCACACACATAACCAGCGTAACACTGCTGTGGCGTCGTGAAGTTGTAGGCAATACTTTCTTTCGAGACAACGCCAGCAGTACAGTACATTCCGAACGGACATGGCAGCGGTCGTTCTGGAATTGAGAAATCTGTGAAGTTGCTCGTTCGGGTTCCTTCCAAGCAGTAATGCCCCGGAGGACAAGGCTTGTTAGGTAGTGCGAGGCCCGTAGAGTCACATACGGAGCCACGTGGACACACAACTGGTGTCATCGCTCCGGAGTCTGGAGAGATGTAACCAACAGGCGTTGGTAGGCAATCCGCCTGACCTGTTCGCGGTTGGAATGTACCTGGTGGACAGAGAGTGAAGTTCGTTCCACCACCGCAAAACGCGCCACGCGGACAAAGAATTGGTTCGCTCTCCGGACAATAAGAACCCGGTGGACACTGTGCAAAGTGGAAAAGCAACCGTTGCTCCGAAAAGTCGACACCATTTGTTGAAACTTCAACAAAAACAGTACGCGTGCCTGTTTGCTCCTGGCCTGCTATACATAAAATGGACCTGGACGTCAGGAAGGTGGCAGGCGTGAGCTCGCTTCCGAATCTACAAGTCAGACCAGTGGTGTTCACAAAGTTCGAGCCTGTTATGAACACCGGGCTCTTGCCGCCACTCAAGCCAACTCTAGGAACAATCCCAGAAATTCGCGGTGGCAACTGATACTTGAATGTCACTGTGTTCAACGTCGAAAGATCACGATCATTCGCTGAAATACTGAAACTGACATCGCGTGGCACACTCGCAGGCGTTATGCACGTCAAAACGTGGTTTTGAGTTCTGAAGGACGAAATGGGAAAGAAAGTTCCCACTTTGCAGCTGTACCTAACATCATCACGCAGACCAACGAGCGACAGTTGAACCGCGGTTCCACCGTCTTTTGAACCAGTTTCTGGAGAAATGCCAGTGATGGATAAATCATTGACATGTTCGAAGGCAGTTCCATACTCGGCAACATACGTCTCGTAGTCACCTGGACTCATGCCAAAACCAACAAGCTCACTCGATGCGGGAGGCGTCACACAAACCGCAAGTGCGGAAGACACAATGTGCCCCTCCGTAGACTCTGCCCCAAATACACAGTATTGTGATTCATGCAAGTTTTTGCCCTCTACATGTAAAATGGTCGTGCCACTGATTGGCCCAAGAATTGGATGCATGTTGAGCACAGCGGGAGAAGCAAAAACCTCGAAAACTACTGGTCCAAATGCATCTGTTGAAACAAGAAGTTCCAAGGTCGCGAAGCCAACCCTGGCAGGAGGTAAGTTACACCAGACGGCACCATTCCCTGAAACCGAATGAAACTCTGCGTATACAGCAGTACCATCCAGCCTACAGCCCAACGGGTAGCCCTGAGGGAAAGCAGCCATCGTGACATCGGATAGAAATTGAAGCTCAGCTCTGCCAAATTCCACCCCTCTGTTCGGTCTGAAAGACACAAGTTCAGGCGTCTGGAAGTATTGGAAGGTGCCAGCTTCGTAGAAATCTCTCCGATTGTATGATAACAAAGCAGAGATTGAAGTGTCTCTGAGTCCTGCGGGTGTGATGCAAGTGACACTCTGGCCTTGACGCTCACCAAGAATGGGTCCTATTGAACCAAATCGACAGTACACATCGTTTGCGATGTTCGCCTCTACCAGGTTCCATACCGTGAACGAAGCCACAGTTCCTCCGTGTTCTTGGCCAGACTGCGGACTGATCATCTTGAAGTCGAAATCTTCAACAAAATCAAAACCAGAGCCCAGCTCCGAGACGTCAAGTTCGCTGTCGTGAGGACTGATTCCAAACATTGCCAAGGATGCGTCACTAGCAGGGGATTCACACCAGCTCAAGCTCGAAGAGATGGTTCGAGCTGGTGATTTATGATGTCCAAAATGACATTGAGCCGCATTGTGTAGATCTTCTCCCAGGACGTGAATGACCGAACCGCCACCTGCACCAGCGAGGTTTGGTAAGATGCTGCTTAACACTGGACGCGAAAAAATTTCAAAGGCCAAGCCTGGGCTTTCAGGATTCATTGTTGTCAGCTCAACGAAACCAGCCGACGACGTCGGAACCGTGCAACTTATGGTATAATCCACGCAGCCCCGTTCGTTTCCGCCCGAACAAAACGATGTTCGCTCGACTGTAGTGGCTGGGACAGATAGCAAGCCAAAATTACATCCTTCCGGAGAAGAACTCAACTCGTGCCAGAGTGCGGATAACTTGACGTCTGTGAGACCTTCCGTTGAAGCTCTACTTGGCACTGCAGCAGTAAGCTCAATCGAGTTATCTTGGTAAATCAATTGATAGCTCTTCGAAAATGGCGAAGACAAGTGCGCTGACAACCAGACCTGCAAGGAATCAGATGTGGGCGCATGCGCGGGTGTCACCACCTCAAAGTAGCTCCCAGTGCTGTGCACGAACATCGGACCAATAGTGCCCACATGCACGATTGGTACCTCTGAAAACTGTTCCAACAGGTGGGGCTCACCCATGGTGGAGATTCTTGTGACTTGTCCCCCAGCAGAGGAGACCTTTTCAGCCGAAATATCGTACAGGATTGGCAAGGGTGCATAGCTGACTGATGCCGTTGCTTGCGGGTCAAAATCAATATTGCCTCCGGAATCAACATACAAAGCCATTCTGCCTTCATGATCTGAGAGATTCGGCGATTCGCAAGTCACTAAAGCGGATGATTTTACGTGGGCAGCGATGTGCTCATCACCAAAGTAACACTCCACCGAGCCGATGGTGATTTCAAGCATGTCTTCTCCAAACAATGTGACCATCTCGCCACCCATTGTGCTTAGCATAGACGGGAAAACGGAAAAGATCGTGGGATCTGGTAGGAACAAGAAGAGTGAATCCACCTCGTCACTACTTGGTGCTGCGCCGAGGCTGACTTGAGCAAATCCGGGGGCATAGGTGGGCATAATGCATTCAGACATGTATGGATGAGCATTGTTCACCGTCATGGCTGCAACATAGGCACCAGCAATGTGGCAGTGGAGACTGTTATCCAGAGGATCTTCATGAAGGATGCGAACCACTCTACCGCCATTGATTGAACCATGCGCTGGGTACACGGCTGAAGATGCCACAGTTACTCGCTGATGGTAGCTGAACACTGAGGAGCTCTTGACAAACGTTTCTCCAAAAAGACGAGCATAAGCTGGAACAGAACCCTGTACGTGTGCCGGAACTTGACACTCCAGGCCATTACCAGTGATTTGACCGATAATAGGCGCAATAGTGCCAAACTTACACGCACCGTAATCGCCCAAGTTTTGTTCAAGGTCCACTTGAAAGTAGAACGTAACTTGGGTACCGCCATACTCATCGCCTTGGCTCGGCGACATAAGCAACAGGGCATCTTCCTCCGTGAAGTACTGAAATATCACACCAGATGATACATAGTCATCGTCGTTCAGGGAAGAAGAACCGCCAACTAGAGTGCTGAGTACTACTGAACCAGCATCATGAGTAGAATGCTCGATAAGCATGAGCGCGCTCGAAACAAATTTGCCTTGACTGGCCCGATCATTGCCAAAAACGATTCGTTCATTGCTAAAATGGGACCCAACAAGAGTCAACACGTCACCGCCTCCTTCTCCCCCATTTACTGGCTGCACAGTGAAAATCTGCGGTCGAACTTCGTACTGCAGTTGCGACGAGAATGGCGGCCAAACTGCGATGTCTTGCACTTGTACGCCCACTGCCACAAAACCAGATGCGTGAGATGGAGCTAAGCACGACACCATCCCAGCCGCGGATAGATCAGCGTTCACAACGTCTAAATCGATTGTACATGCCACTCTCAGTGTTGTGAACGACGATGGTAGAGTACCATCGGCATGTGAAACCTTGAACTGAACCAAAGCTCCTCCGTCCAAGGATGCGGTTGTACGATGAGGCTCTGTGACTTCCAAACGAGGAAAGAATTCGTACAACAGCGTCATCGTTGCTCTATCGCGACCGTTCATCGCCACCGTGACAGGTATATCTGCCGCAGGGGCGTGAGCGGGCATGACGCATTCCACCTTCTCGGAAGAGACATGAGAAATAGATATCCCGTAGATTGAACCAACACTACATGAGATGGCATCTGAATCATCAGAGAAATCGCCGTAGATGTCGACCATCGCTCCTCCTTCGTCGCAGCCTCTAGCGTTCGCGTGATTTGTATCCACCTCTGGAAGTTCTGACATACGAATTGCCAACCCATTCGAATACTCCGCACCATTAAAGTATAACTTCATGTTGACAGAAGATGGGTTGGTTTCTGAAGGAAATCCTCCCGTGACACAGGTAATGAGAGCAGAAGATACGACGTTAGCGCCAGATTCAGTAGCCGATTGTCCCATATCGGCGACAAAAAGACATGCGACGCGGTAATCTGTTCCTGACCATAGCATATTTGAACCCGAAACAGAGATGAGACTTCCCCCTATTCTTGGTACAGTCGATGGTGAAACAGCACCAACTTTTGGCTTGGGAACGTACTGGAAACTCATGTCAGACAACGTGAAATCACGCAAGTTCATGGAGACTTCGACGGACGTGAACCCAGCTTGGGCTGATGGAGCACTACACACGATATTACTTCCAACACTGAAGCCGTGTCCGACAGCACTACCGAAACGACACGTGAGGGAACTTCCGTAAAAGTTTTCACCACGGAGTTCCACCTTCCTTCCTCCACCGACAAACGCCGAGTTCGGGGTGATTGAAGAAAGCAGTGACGGATCTTTATAGTTATAATTCGCGCTTGAAGGTGTTAATTTCGTTTCCGAACGCACATTGTGATGAAACACATCGACAGGGACCAGGCCAATAATGTGTGCCGGAGACATGCACGACGCTTGTTCAGAAGATAACCATCTTCCAGCGACGCCAAAAATGGTACCAACGCTGAATGTGAGGGAAACATCGTTTCTCAAGTGACGCCCGTTCAACGAAAGCAGTGTCCCACCAGACGAGGGTCCAGAACCCGGAGCAACATGATTTATGAGCGATGAAGATGTATTCATGAACTCAAATGGGAGGCCCGGAACAGACCAATCGAAGGCGTTGTTCGACACGGCCAATGCATGGTATCCCACGTCCATCTCTGGTGATTCGCAAAGCACATGCGTTGGGGAAATGAATACGGCGGGTGCTGGACGCAATGTACCAAATCTACACAGCGATGATGGTGAAAAATGATCACCTTGCACCGTGATCACGGTACCTCCAATAGATGGGCCGGATAATGGTATTAGCTGCTCGAGCACGATTCTTCTAGAAAGAATGCCGTTTTTGTCCGTGCTCGAGATCACATTGTTACCAGTACTATCAACAATTTTGATGTCGTACTCGTTCACACCATTGCTGTCTTCAGGCAAGCCGCATAAAACTGATCCATCGCTCATGACTGTACCGGGAACCAACGCGTCGCCATTGCCGAGATTACAGTACACGTCTTGACCAGGTACGAATCCTGAACCTGTGATTGTCACTGTATTGTTGCCATTGTCTATGATTCCTGTAATACTCCCTTCGTCTGCATATAAAAATACCACGGCGGGACTGTTCTCGTCCGCAGCGCCAAAGTCACTGTACACGCCCACATCAAATTCAACATATCCATCATCGTGTGCCGGAGCCACACACCTATACTCGTCTTCTGCGATCCACTCACCGACGACTGGCCCAATTGAGCCGAACTTGCACGCTAAATCATGCGAGTCAATAAAGGAATGTCCGGCGGCGATGACTGTCGTCCCTCCTTCCACCATTCCCATTGAAGGGGAAACAGCTGTCACTACTGGAGCCGGATCGAAAATGAATTGCGGCCGCTTCGCCAGTTCTACTGCGCTAGACACTATTGATACGTCTAACACGTAAGTGCCTTCGTCTAATGCCGGCGTTTCGCACGTCAACAACGCTGAAGACATCTGCACTGCCGGTGCAGTTGTTGTCCCAAATCGACAGACAGGAACACCCTGAAGCAAGTGCGCACCCTCGACTCGGACGAGTGTGCCTCCTCCGATGGCACCCAATCGAGGTGCGATTCTACTTATTTCTACCACTGGCTTCATCTCTAACTGTACGCTAGAATACTCAAAGTCTTTTCCGTTTGACGTCACAGCGACGGCGACAAAGCCGGTTCCGGCTGGAGCAATGCATGTCACTGTACCATCGCTGCCGCTGGCAAGCGCCGGTACCGACTGCGAACCGAAACTACATGCAAGTTCTGACGTCTGTACCACGCCTGGAACAGTCAACGATACGCGTGATGATCCAGCGGCGGAGACTTGAGGTGGAGAGACTGACTCGACCTGCAGACTCGGTTCAAATTTGAAAGCTCCAACAGACGAAGAGAAATCTCTTTGATTCAGCGTTAAGCGCAATTCCGAGGTCAAAGTCGAAGTCTTGTGGCTAGGTGATGCACATTGTACCGATCCAGACGTTTTGTATATCGCCATTACTTCGACTGCACCGAAGCGACAACGCAACATACTTGTTGGTGAGAACTTTGCGCCGGTGATGCCGACGAGTGTACCGCCTTTTTCCGACCCGAACGCTGGGTATACGCGGGTAATCTCTGGAAGCCCAGTGTACACATGCTGTATACTACTAAAGGCTTCGAAAAATGACGAAGAAGTGAGCGAGACGTCCACCGAAACAGTTCCAGAATCGATCGAAGGCGATTCACAGCGCATCAGAGCAGAGGAAACGACGTAACCTGTTGACGTCAGATCACCAAATCTGCAGTACTGAGAAACGTGCATATCTGCGCCAGTGACATCGACAATTCCCCCATGTGCACCGTAATTTGTGAATACAGAGTCGACTTTCGCACCAGAAACGAATTGGTAACCTTTTGTTCGCAAAAAGTCTCCGGTTTCATTGTTGAGCGCAAATTCAACATTCACAAACCCCTCTATGTGCGGTGGAGCAGTACATTTTACCGTTTCGGTATCGATGTAGTATGCGGGGACATACTCGTTGTCAAACTTACACGTCAGCTCCACTCCGACAATGTTTTGGACTGATGCAAGTTTCTTACCCGAGAGCGTCACCGTTTCGCCCCCACCCGAGTATCCTATGCTTGGTGAAATCCACTCCACCTCTGGAACCTCAAAACCGTGAACGACAAAGTTCAGCAGCGCTAAGAGAGTAAAAGCAGAACACAAAACCTTACTCTTCATCGTGGATGCGCATCCTCGCCTTCTGTGTCTTGCGCTGCTCGAACCACTGCCGAGCACCGCACTCGCTGAGCGCAACAGCCAGTCAGTCGTCGACTTCTCTCGCATCTCTAGCCCCACTAAAACCTCTCTCAATCGCCCGATTCTCCCGTCATCACCACGAATGACACCGTCCGCGGCGCTCTCATGGCCTCAATCTCCCCGCGAAGAGAACCAACACGACGAACAGTCGTCGATTGCGCTAAATAAATTTGAACGCCGGTCCACGTGCGCACCCTCGCACCGTCGCTCAACGTTACCGCTTCACCCCGGGAAGCGGGACCACGCGTCTGATCGCGTTTCTTCCTTCCGCTCGTCTCGTTCGCGGAGTCACGACGATCGCCGTCGTCGTCTGTCGACGTCGCGATGCGTTCGCCCGTTCCAAAAGAGCCGCGGCCAACAGAAAACGGAAAACGGAAAAGGCTGCGGCCTTTCGCGCGACGCGCGATCGACGTTTTCATCGATCGACGCCGAGGGCGCGATCGACGTTTTCATCGATTGGGAATTTTTCATCGATTTGAATGATTTTTGGAAAAACGCGAGAGATCCCCCGGCTTTTTTTGTCTCATATGTGTATTTACTTATGTGAGGGTTTTCGATTGAGTCGTGAACGGTCACCCCTGTGAGGACCCGCCGACCGCTTCCCAGAGCGAAGGTCTTCGCGCCCGCCCGCGTCGCATCCGCCTTTTTACAGCACGCCGCTAGGTGGCAAGGTACGCGACGACGACGAGCGAATGCGAACGCGAGCGTTGTAATAATCTTTTACGCGCGTGTTTCGCGCCTTCTTCACCCTCTCGTGAGGCGGAACGGCGGCGATGGGCGAGTGACTGCGCGTGGCGGTGGGCGCGGGATTAGGGCTCAGGCCCTCGTTCCTCGGCTCGGTCGCGAGCAACCCTGGTGCGCGACGCGAGGGTTCTCGTCACAACGCGAGAGCAGGGACTGACAAAGAAATCATCTTTATTACGTTTGTCACGACGCACAGGTAGTCAACGAGAAGCAACATGGTGACTCCGCTCATCAAGCACAAGATCGTGAAGAAGCGCACGGCGAAGTTCAACAAGTTCCAGTCGGACCGCTTCAAGCGCATCGCAAACGTACGTACGCGACCGCGATGCTCGAAAGCTGAGGTTAAAACCCTTCGGGAAATTTTCATATCGCTGTTCGCGTCCGTTGATCCTCACGGACGACGCGACGACGCTGTCGGAGCAGCAAAGAAGACCGTGAGACGCGTGTGTGAGACCCTAGGTTGGGTCAGGGTCAGGTTACGCGGGGCGCGCACATCGTGATGGTCGACGAGGGGAGAATCTCGCGAGTAAGATGGCAATCAGAGAGAGAGAGAGAGAGAGGATGACTTATTGGCTCGTTAATGGACACTAACCGTATTTATCGTTTTTCCCGACGCACAGACCTCATGGAGACGCCCGAAGGGTATTGACTCTCGCGAGCGCCGCAAGTTCAAGGGCTTGCCGCCGATGCCCAACATCGGTTACGGTTCGGCGAAGAAGACCAAGCACTTGTTGCCGAACGGTTTCTTGAAGTTCGTTGTCCACAACATCAAGGACCTCGACCTCCTCCTCATGCACAACCGCAAGTACTGCGCCGAGATCGCGCACAACGTGTCCACTGCCAACCGCAAGGCCATTGTTGAGCGCGCTCGCCAGCTCAACGTGAAGGTGACCAACGCCGCGGCTCGTCTCCGCAGCGAAGAAGACGAATAAACTTCGTCTTCTTAGCCATAAACTTAGGAGCAGTGTCAGCGAGGAGGGTGTGATAATTGGGATAGAACTTACCTTGGGAATCTTTGATAGAGAAACTCAGCTCAAAACAAAAGCACGCTTTTCCGCCATTTTCCCTCCCGTGATCGTTTCGTCGACACGCGCATTTCGACACGTTAAGACGCGACACGATGAATTCTACCGACGCACGATTCTGAACCTCCGTTCCCCATCTCGATTGCGTGCGCCTCCATGAAGAACACCTTGAAAGTGCGTTGAGTGCACACCAAGATATGCGAACGCAGCACCGAGTGAGGCGCAGACCCTAGTTCGAGACGCGTGTGTGACAAATCCAACCCGTTGATGCTCGGCAAAACATGCTAGAAGGCGAGGAGCAGGATCGAACAGCAGACGGAGGGCAGACTTCCGCGCTCGACACGCTTCCCGAGCTCGAAAAGTTCGTTGATGTTGACGAACAAGTGCTCGCGGACGATTACTCCGCCTCGGGCTCGACGACCTTGGAGATTGCGACCAAGTACTGCAGAGACTGTCACGTCGCAAGCCAACGACTTTATCACGTAGAGTCTCTTTCGGGTGTCTGTGAGACGCTCGAGGACGAACAAGCTTTTCCAATCGACTTGATAACTGAGCTCGCTGAGGACGATGATAATGATGTGCGGAAGAGCGTTGCGAGTCAGTTGGGGGCATTTGCAACGTGTGTGAGTCGTTTAGGAGGTCGTCTAGATCATATCAACGCCATCAAGTTACTGGGAGTGATGTTTATGCTCATTGAAGATGACTGTGAAGAAGTGATTGAGTCTGCTGAGAGTGCTTGCGCACACGTTGCAGCTCTTCTTTCTCCAGACAAGCAAAGGACTTTGCTTGTCCCAACACTAAATAGCTTTGCAGGAAGTGACGAGGAAGAAATTAGAATTAGCGCCGCCAATACACTAGGGCGATTGGCATCGATTGTGGGCGTCGACGTCACAAAAGTAGAAATACTTCCAACTTTGTTGAGTCTAGCGGACGACGACGAGTTCAGGGTAAGACAGGTAGCTGCGCCGGCATTATGTGAGATTCTAAAGATTTTAGATGAAGAGGACAACCTGGCGTTAGTCCTTCCATCTCTGAGCAAGCTCAGCAAGGATGCAATTTGGGCTGTCCGTGCATCATGCGCAAAGCAAGTGGTACAAATTGTGAAGGCTGTATCCCGTGATCAAATGTTAAAAGTTGCATCTGACACGTTCGAGCCGTTGGCAAATGATGTCAGTTTTAACGTTCGCACTGCAGCTTTAGAACAGTTAGGACCACTCATATTCGAGCTGAGTGCTGTTGAAGTTCCAGTCATCTTTGTGGACTATTTCACTAGTATGGCAGAGAACGCGACGAGCAATAGTACTTTACAGCAGACATGTGCGTACAATTTACCTGGCGTAGTCTTGTCGTTGACATCAGCACGATGGCCCGAGTTACGCCAAGCATTTCAGTTGCTCGCTGGTAGCTTAAACTGGAGAGTTCGTCGAACTCTCGGTTGTTCTCTTCACGAGATTGCGAAAATCATTGGTCGTGAGCATACAGAAAGAGACATTTTGCCAACAGTTGAAAAATTGTTGGAAGATACCGATGATGTGAAAATCGGCGTCATCGAACACCTTTCGGACATTCTCACGATTATCGGATCCCCGTCAAGACTCTCTCTCATGCGTTTGCTATCCACATTCAACTCGGACGAACATGAAAAGATTGGCAACTGGAGAATCCGATATGCTGTGGCGGAGCAGATGCTTCCCACATCTCGATTATTATCCGGTACAGCAACAGCGGAGCTCATCATACCGGTGTTGACAACATACTTGGATGATGCAGCATCAGTAGTGCGCGAGAAGGCTGTGGCTGTCGTTGGTGAGGTACTCGCACATGCGGCTACAGAGCTTTCTTGGTACTCTAACAAGATTGTCAACGCGTTGTCAACGATAAAGCGTTTGGCAACAAGCCATCGTTGGTCAGATCGTCGAGCATACATTCATATTTGTTTATCTTTGGCGATGGAGGTTGACCAGCGCTTGATCGTGGACGAGTTGTTGCCACTTTTGGTGATGCTCGCAGAGGATCCAGTGACATCTGTCAAAACCACCCTTGGTGCGTTTCTAGAAGACGTACTCAAGCACGATCCAACCTATGCAACGTTACCAGATATCAATGCAGCGATTGATATCTTGAAGGCCGATAGCATCCCAGAACTTGTACAAATGGCACTTCGTTGTGAAGCGCACGCCGCGTTGTCAACCAACGAAAAAGAGTTGACGTCAACTCACGACGTTCGATTCGCGCCGACAGGGTTGTGATGTATGTGTTAGAACTTGAATTGATAAATGATGTATTATTAGCTAAACTCTAGAACAGTGCGCAAACGACGTCTACTGGTACACGCCAACTTCTGCGGCGCGAATGATTCGGTCGTGCAAAGTGTATCCAGTCTTCGTGACAGCCGCGATCGTTCCTACCTTGGCATCGGAACCCTCTGGAATAGGTACGTTGAATAGAGCCATGTGAGAGTTCGCATCAAACTCTTCGCCCTCTGGGTTGAACTTGGTGACGCCATTTTTCCGGAAGACGGAAGAGAGCTGCTTTTCCGTCATCACCACACCCTCAACAAAGCTGTTCAGCTTGTTCTTTACCTTTTCCGCATCTAACTCATCATTATCCTCACCCACTGTGGCGATCGCTCGATCGAGATTATCTGCAACGTCAAGCAAGTCTTTACAAAAGCCTTGAATGGCAAACTTTTTGGCATCTTCAGCTTGTCTTCTCGTCCGTTCGCGCAAGTTTTCCATCTCTGCCATCGTTCTCAATATCTTGTCGGTCAAATCTGCAACTTTAGCGTCTTTCTCTTCCAATTCTGTGCGGAGCCTGGTCAGCTCGTCGCCCTCTTCCGCCGCTTCTTCTCCTTCACCGTTCTCTCCGGCCAACTCCTCCTCAGCGCCTTCAGCTTTCTTGTCAGTGGAAAAGAATCGCGCCCCGATAGTTTCGTCCCACGGTCTGAGCTTGGACATGCGATCCATCGGTCGCACGGAATGCAAAGTTTGTATCCCTCGCCGGCTAGACGAAAGCTGATTCACGCGGAGGAGTCCCACTGCCGGGCTCTCTCGGAGCGCAGCAACTTCACCGGTGCCTTGAGGCAGTCCTCGGCGAAGAGCGCGGCTAAGAGTGCGTGAGAAGCTCCGCATCGCGCTACAAGAATGCTCGAAGACTTTCGGAGACAACAAATTCACGTTCTAACGGCGTGAAATCGAGCCGGCGCTGGACCGCGAATGCGGCGCGTGCTCGACCTCACTGCCCTGCACCCCCTCGTTATAAACCCTTGTAAACCCTAGCTGTACCCAAAAATGCACTCGGTGCGCGCCCCAGTCGAGGTGCGATGGCGACCACCGAGTTTTCGAAAGTCGAGCGTCAAGGAACGAATTTCGGTCAAAACGAACAATTTAATGCGTTCCATCGAGATACATACCAATTACAACTAGAATGAATACACTTGGCGCCGCGACTCTTTCTCATAACGACGTTCAAATTTTCCATCGACAGCCTTGTCTCTACTTTCATCGACCAATCGCTCGGCATCACGCTCACGCATGGCGTTCGCTTTGATTTGGTCCAAAAGCGCTCTTTGATGGAGTATGTTTGCATCGTGCGCATCCCTTAATTTCTCATCAAGCTCGCGACGGGCTAGCTTCAAATCTTCCTCTTGAATTTGTCTCCACTTGCGCTCTTCCTCTTCAATCGCTCGCCTTCTTTCCGCCAGCTCAGCCACCTGCTGCGCTCGCACCTCGTTAACCTCTTGCAACAGTTCTTCTCTTGCCCTGGCTTGCCGTTCAAGGCGCTCTTGCTCTCTTTTGTCGTGCATGTGACGCTCTTTTTCAGTGCATAAATCTTCCTCGTGTTGACAGCGTCGCCTCTCCAGCGTGAGTTTATCAAGGCACTCTTTGAACATATCATCTTCCTTTGACTGGCGTTCGGCGCGGATCAAGAGTTCTTCTTCGTTAAGCCTCTCTTGCTCGATCGCGTTCTGAACGAACTGAGCATCCAATTGTCTTTCGAGTTCCATCTCTTTGAGTTTCGCCAGTTGATGTTGCTTGTTTGATGCGTCAAGTTCGTCGTGCATCCGGGAGCGATTTATTCTCGCATCGCGCTCTGTTCTTTCAAATCTGGCGTTTTCAATAACCCATTGCGTATTTAAGCGCTCGCGTTCAGCCTGCGCTTCTCTCGAGCGCGCGTGGCGGTCCATTTCTCGCATACTAATCTGCTCTCTCAGCGCTTGCAGATGCGCCGCTTTGCGCATCTTTGAACCCTCTTCAGAATCTTTCGCGCGCCTCGAAGCGTCCTCCTGGTGCTTGAAAATTGCTGCATTTAATCGATCTCTTTCATTTTCCTTCTCTTCTTCGAGCCTCTGTCTCTCAACCATCTGCTCCAGGCGTCCTAATTCCACCTCTTGTTCGAGTTGCGCTCGAGCCATGGCTCGCACCTCGGAGTTGGTCTCCTTCCACTTTCGATACTCCAACTCTTCAGCCAGTTTTTGTCGCTCCTCCTCGCGTTTCAACACGAGTTCACGCGCTCGTTTCTCTAGTTCTGCCCGCCTCGCCTCCGGGCTCACTCTCCGTCCCGCCAATTCCTCAGTGTATCTGGCTTCCTCGGCGTCCAACTTTGCCCGGAGTGCCGCTCTCCGAGCCTCCAACTTGACCGCCCACTCTCTCTCCATCTCCGCCATCCGTCTCGCCTCCACCGATCGCGCCTCCGCCTCTGGTCCTCGAGATCGCCAATTCACATCCTCTTGCCTTCCCTTGATCGTCTGCGTTCCGGTCAAACCAAAGTCAAAGTCAGTCTTGTCTGTCGCACTTCTTTTCTAGTCTTTCATTCAAACCGTCATCGTCGCACAACTTTCTTCGTGAGACATCCCCGCGCGCGATTCCGCCGGAGGACGTTGACGCACCTCGCAATACTCGACGTATTGCTCTCGTCGCGCTTCCCGCTCCCTCTGCTCTCGCGTCATCTCTGCGTTCCTCCAACGCGCGTCGCAGTCTCACGCCCAGCAGAGTTTCTCGCTTTCGGTGTTCCAGTTTCTATTTTTGGACGGTTCCCGACTCGTCGTTTTGTCACCCACTGTTCAACAAACAAAATTGGAGAGAGAGAGAGACAGAGGTTTGGGCCCGAAGCCGGCAGAGGGAGACAGGCGCGCGAACGAACGAACGAACGAACGAACGAACGATGGCGACGCTGGCGGACTCGTTCCTGGCGGATCTGGACGATTTGAGCGATGATGAGGAGACGCCGGTGACGACAGAGGCGACGGCGATGGAGACGATGGACGGCGACGGAGTGCGCGGAGCGAATGCTGAGGGCAGCAATAAGTGTCTGCTTCGGTCGGACGTTCTGGACGAAGTGTCGACGCTTCCGGGGACAGAGAGGTATCAGAGAGTGACGAACGCCGTGCGTGCGGCGATGGAGCGACACGAGGCGATGGAAGCGGATGGCAAGACACCAAGTGAACGCAGAGTGGGAGCGGTGGATGAGGGCGCAGAGGCGTTGGTGGTGGAGTGCAACTCTTTGACGGTGGAGGTGGATAACGAAATCGCCATCGTGCATCAGTACATCAAGGATAAGTATAAGAGTAAATTTCCCGAGCTCGAATCCTTGGTGTTGCATCCCATCGATTACGCTCGAGTGGTCAAGGCGATCGGGAACGAGTTGGACATCATGAAGGTGGAGCTTGACCAAGTGCTGCCATCCGCGACCATCATGGTCGTGACCGTCACGGGTTCGACGACCTCGGGTGAAGCTCTGAGCGAGGTTGAATTAGATAAGGTGATGAAAGCCTGCGATAGAGCTCTGGAGCTCGACGAGTCGAAGAGAATGATGTTCAGTTACGTAGCCACGCGCATGGCTGACACGGCGCCAAACTTGAGTGCTGTGTTGGGAAGCGATATTGCGGCCCAGCTGATCGGTATCGCCGGTGGTTTGCATTCTCTTTCGAAGATGCCTGCGTGCAACGTGCAAGTTTTGGGCTCGAAAAAGAAGAACACTGGAGGCATGTCGAGCGCATCTGCAATTCGAGCCGGCGACATGCACGCTGGGTTCATCTTTGAGTGTGATATCATTCAGAAGAAAACTCCGCCTGCTTGGAGAAGCAAAGCGGCTCGACTCATCGGGGCAAAATGTTCGCTAATGGCGCGCGTTGATGCGTTCGGTGAATGCCCGGATGGTTCCACTGGAAGGAAGTTTGCTGATGAAATTGTCAAGAAGATTGACAAGTGGCAAGAAGCTCCGCCTGCCAGAACGGCGAAACCTCTCCCAGCACCAGGCGTTGAACAAAAGAAGCGGCGCGGTGGCAAACGTGCGCGAGCGCTCAAGGAAAGATATGGTCTCACAGACATGCGTAAGGCTGCGAACAGAATGAATTTCAACGAAGTTGAGGAGGAGGTTGGATACGAAGGCGAAGGTCTCGGTACTTTGGGATCCGCCGCCGGTTCTGCGGCAGTCGCCGGTCGGCTCCGAATCGCCCAGAAGAAGGCTAAGCTTATCAAAACTGACAACAAAGCTGGCCGATCTACCTTTGCTAGCACCGCTGGTACGTCTGGTATGGCATCTAGCTTGGCTTTCACCCCCATCCAAGGCATCGAGCTCGTCAACCCGAATGGACCAAAAGCGGAAGGGACGGTATCTGGAACGGACTCTGTATTTTCTGAGCGACGCGGCTTTTCCAAAATCGCGCGACAACTTAAGCGATGATAGCACCATCTCGTGAATTCTAGTCAATAGCCAAAACGTTGATTTTAATCGTCATGTACCGTATTAGCCACGCCAGACGCAAAGTAAGAAACAGAACCCACTCGGTCCATGTTCCCCCACTCTCGCTGTCAGCGACACGTCACTTGGCGACTGCTGCCGACCTAACTTACGAGAGAGCGCTCGAAGAGCACTCGACAACGTGATCTACCCCAGGCTCTAAAAGTCTCGACAAGCAGAAAACGATGCTCGCGGTCACTGCGACGTCATCCGTCACCGGAACGCTCAAGGTGAGCGCTTCTGGGAAGGCGGCCAGGGGACGCAGAAGCGCGACGATGGCGCAGCGACGTGGCGGTGTCGTAGTTCGCGCCGAAGGAGATGATACCGCGGCGGCCTGCACTGGATCGTGCGATTCGTGCGGTTTGGCCAAGGATAAGATGCAGTGCGATGGCAGTGGACGCATCCAAGGCGGTCTGGCGGCGATTGAGTTGTTCTCTTGGTGGCCGATCAAGGCATACAGACCGTGCCCGGGACTTATCGAGAGCGGTGGTGTTTACACGCGTAAGGGCCAGGACGTGAACACCATTTGGTTTGGTGACTCCGGAAAGGAATAGACGCTCGCCCACCACAACTATTACGACTAGTAGCCCTGTTATGTTACACAGATTAAAACTCAAATCAAATCTACAGATTGGCGCTAGAAGAGCCGACGACGCGATGGTTGTCATCGACGTCATTCATCAAGCGAGTAAACGCGATGTCGCTCGTTCCTTGAGCACCAGGACTCATATTCTGACGGTTGGCTCCAGACAACGATTCTTCTATGACGACTCCTTGCGTCTCGGGCAATGTCAGCGCAACGGCGCACGCTGATGCTGCCGCCAAACCCAAAACAACGGGCGGCAAAGAAGCCGATATAGCCTGAGATAAAATTATACCCGGCGCAATGATTCCACCGACACGAGCCGCAAGAGAACAAGTACCCAAGCACGCTGAACGAACAATAGTTGGAAACAATTCAGTAGTGTACAAGTAAATCATGTTGAACGATCCTGCGATTCCAAAGCGCCCAAACATCGATACAAACACCTGTGTGCCACCGGTAAATAGAGAGCTAGCAAAAACTCCTACGGCAGCGAACCCCATGAGCAAAACTAGAGTCATTCGTCGGCCAAGCTTATCCACGCAAACTTGTGCAAACGCATGCGATGGAAATTCCACTATGCCGCTGACGAACGTGTTCATATAAATGGATCCACTGAGAGCCCCGACGTTGAGAGATAGTCCATAGTACACCATGCTTGTGATACAGAAGATGTAAGCCATGGCGATGAGCCGCTGACGCAGCGTAGCATATGGGAGGACAGCGGTCACATTCAGACCTTTCACGACTCGGTTCTGTTTCAGGGGTGGTAATCTACCACTAAAGTTCGGGTTACCTTTTGCCAGATGTTGCATCACTTCATTAGCTTTGTCAGTTTGGCCGGTAGCTAAATACCAACGAGGAGATTCATACAAGTACTTGTACGTGAGCGCAACATATGCAACTCCGTGGACTCCGCAAAAGGCAACGAATGATCTCCATTTCGGCAATCCATACGCAACTGGAGCCATGAGCGAAATGCCGCTCGACCAGAAATACTGAGTGGAAATTCCTAACACTGCGCGCCATTTGATTCCGAGGACCTCAGTGCATAAGACGTAGCTCGCAACGCCTAATCCTCCACAGCCAAAGCCACGTAGACACGTACAGAAAAAGTACATCCAGTATCCACTTGAAATCGACGCTAAGAGAGCCCCAGCGCTCGCAAGAAGCGTGGAGAAATACAATCCCAAAAGTCTCCCTTTGTCGTCCGCCAACTGACCCAAAATACCAGCGCCGAGAAGGAATCCGAGAAAGAAGAACGAGTCTGCCAGTTGCACCTTGTATTCGTGTGCGCAAACGAGGTCCCACTCAGAAACAATCGATCCCGCAACGTCAACCCACTCCCACAACTCCCTATCCATGTCGCACAACTCCATCAACGCCCCAGTTTCACTATCCACACAACCGCCTTCGGTGGCACATCGCCACTCGGGTACTCTTGCAGCGAAGACAGAAGTCAAAGTGAGAAACGCCGCGGGAAACCAAGCCAGTGAACTCAGCGCGAACTGCGTGAGCTGCGCTTTATTCGCCTGCCCGATGCGCGAATCGAAGAGCTCGTCGATCGTTTGCCCCTCGAACTCTCCCTCGTCTCCTTGCGATCCCTCAACGTCCGCCCTAGAGCTCGCCCCGACAACGGACTCGAGCTCGACGTGCTCAAACTGTCCAGAACCCATGAGCCCGGGCGTGGAGCTCTGGGACGCGGTTTCGGGCCCGGAACGTCGAACGGCTGATCGAGCGTTAATCTCGCTCGCCTCCGGCCGCCCTCAGCGGCCTCGTTTTCGCCGTCCGACGACGCCGCGTCGAGCTCTCGCCCGTGAGTCTCGCGGTCGTTGCGCGTTTCAAATTTTGAGTAAACAAGTTTTGAATGAGTAAACAGTGATGTGTTTTCTTCTCAAAACACCCGGGTGTGGGTTGAACGGACGACGACCGAGATCGAGACGGTCTCGACACAGCGTCACGCGTGTGAAGACAGCGACGAGCATGTTGCGAAGATCGACGAACGCATTGGCGCGGGCGACCGCGCACGCGACGTATGGTGCTCGTCGCACCGTCGTCACGGCGAAACTCCCGGACCTCGAGTACGATTTCGGCGCCCTCGAGCCCGTGATTAACGCTGAGATCATGGAGCTCCATCATCAAAAGCACCACAACACGTATGTGACCAACTTTAACGCGGCGCAGGAGAAATACGCCGAGGCTGAGGCTAAGGGTGACTACTCCACAATGATCGCCATGCAGCCCGCGATCAAATTTAACGGGGGCGGACACGTGAACCACTCGATGTTCTGGAAGTGCTTGACGGCGCCAAAGGATTTCGCCATGCCGGAGGGTGAACTTCTCAAAATGATCGAACGAGATTTCGGATCGCTGGATGCGATGCAAGACAAGTTCACCACCGCGACGGTTGCGGTTCAAGGCTCTGGGTGGGGTTGGTTGGGCTACAACAAGGCTACCGGCAAGCTCGCAGTGACGACAACGGCGAACCAAGACCCGTGCGTCACCACCGGCTTGACGCCTCTCCTCGGTGTTGATGTCTGGGAACACGCGTACTACCTGCAGTACAAGAACCTCCGCCCCGACTACGTAAAGAACATCTGGAAAATCATCAATTGGAAGGTACGTGTCGTGCTTTTACTCTCTATCGACTCGCCTCAGCTCTCGTTTTCCTCGGCTTTGTGACTGACAGAAGAATTTTGTTGACGCAGTACGTTGGTGACAACCTTAAGAATGCCATGTAATATTAGAACGAAAACATCATACTTTGCTTATTCAAAATATTTCGTCGAGCTATGGAGCTGCTTATTGTTGCGCATCGCGCGCTTGCTATGTGCTTCTACAAGAAATTGTGCTCCTCTTCTTCTTGAGGGAGCTGCATTCGGCGGCTATGGCTACGTACCGTCAGCGTCTGAGCTCCAATATCAGCTTTCTCGTTGTTCCTCTTCGTCAGTACTAACGTCCTCCGCCGCCTCTTCATCGATCTCCTCCAGTTCGATGTCTTCCTCTCCCTCTGTCTCCATAATGACTTTGATGCACTCCTCCTTGTCGTTGTGCATTGCCTCGTCGAGGGGCGTGCGACCCGCCGCGTTGCAGGTCGACGCGCTCCCCCCTTTATCTAACAGTAGCTGCACAATGTTCGCGTGCCCGTTCAAACACGCCCAGTGCATCGCCGTACTACCTTGCTCGTTCGTCTTGTTGACGTCGGCGCCGTACTCGAGAAAGAGACGGACAATTTCCTCGTGTCCGTTTGCCGCGGCGTAAAGCAAGCCGTCGTACGCGTCTGCGAGCGCACCCTGGTCGAGATACGACCGACACTCATCGACTTCGCCGTATCGCGCCGCGTCCGCCAGAGCTTCGCTCAGTTCCTCCGCCGTGGACATGCTTTTCAGCGTGGAATGTTTTGGCGGCGAACGATTTTTGCTACGCGGTGTTGTTACTATTTCCAACATGGGTCAGTGGCGTCGGCGTCCCGTCGCGCCCCCGGGTGTGTGTAGGAAGAGAGTCGTTACCGGTGGTTGGTTTGTCACGGCGCGAGTCGGCGACACGGCGAGATGGTCGCCACGCGGCGCTCTCAGAAGCGCGATGGGACGACGAAGCGTTCGCCAAACTTTGCCGTCGGCTTTGCCTATCTGTTGGGTGCGTCTTTCGTGTCGTAAACGCGCAACTGGACCGGCTCTACGCGGCTGACAGCTCGATTCAGCCAACCATCTTTTTTCAGCGCGACTCGAGACTGATGCATGAGATGGCGATTCGTTTACGTAGCGACGCAATTGACGTCAAAACTCTTACCATTCTTCATCAACACCTTGGTTGCGCGACAATTGACCCCAGAAGAGTTTGGGGTGCCGACGGTGCACTTTTACTTACTATCCACAGTCATACTCACCACGCGCGAGGGCTTCCGTCGTGCCCTCATGCGAGACTCCACCGGGGACGCCTCCCTCGCTTACGCATGGCTAGTACTTCCCATAGGCGGTGTTTTGTCCATCTTGGTCCCGTTCGGGGTGATTCGGACACAGAATCTGTCAGCCTCTGAGCCATACGGCAAAGCCTTGCTGTACTACGGTTTAGCCGCCTTCATCGAACTTTGTGGTGAGCCCGGTTACATACGAGCGATGAGGCGATCCGCCTTTAAGCTCAGGCTCTTCGCAGAATCGACGTCAACGATCCTCAGGAGCGTGTTGACGTACGCTCTAGTGTCATCAAACAGCGCTGATGTTGTACTAGCGTTTGCGTACTCGCAGGTTCGTATTAATTTTTTTACAATTAATTTTTAGAAAGTTTCATCCAGCTGGGACTGACGGTGTTTTTCACGTTCAGCTTATCTATGCGGTGTCCATGACGATCTTTTATCTCATAGCAACGCCGAGATCATCGTTCAAAGCTTCAAATGGGGATCCCGCGACTGGGAAATTAATTAGTATATTTTCACTGCAGGTAAATATATTTCATCTTCTCAAATGGCTGTTCTCTGATGATCCTTCCACGCAGGCACTTTGGAAGCTCATCCTTGCCGAGGGAGAGAAGGCGGCGCTGATCGCGATCGCCGCAGCCGATCAGGTTGGAGTTTACGGACTCGTGGCTTCACTCGGGTAAGTGTGAATTATTTCATTAATTAATTATTATTTCACTGACGATTCGATTATAGCGCCGCATTCGCTAGATTAGTTCTGCAACCTTTCGAAGAGGCGGCATTTGTCATTTTCACTCGCAGTGTTTCCTCAAATGCGCATGCAAAAAGAGAAAAGGAAGTGTTTGATGCATTGTTGCGAGTAGCTATTATTTTTGGTAGTACAGCGGTACGTTTGTTGGCGTTGCGTGCTGACAGTCTCTTGTCGAGATGATTCTGACTCGTGCGTGATCGCAGGCATTCATGGGTCCACATTATTCTTGGTTGGTGCTTCGGTACGTGCTGTGGCGACGTGTTCTCCAGAGATGAAATTTAATTATTTCTTTCCGCGTGCAGCATCTTGTACGGTGAGCGATGGTCAAACGCTCATTTCGCCGCGGAAACACTCGGTTTCTACGCGATTTTACTCCTCCCACTTGCGGTACGTGCTTGACGATACTTGACGCGCGCGCACCCGAATTCCTTCGGTGTACGCGATAAAATTAATTAATTCTGCTCGATGTCATTTACGTAACATTGAATTATTTCAATACTGAATTTCTGGTGCAGGTGAACGGGATAACTGAGGCGTATGCCCACGCAGTCATGGTATGGATGTCTCACTGACGTTTTGCCCATTTCGTTGACTCTGTACACCCCGCAGTCATCTTCTGAATTGAGCTCGTCTAATATTTGGCTCCTCATGTGCTCACTTGTGAACGTGGTACGTGACGACGTCGTGGAGCACCGTGTACGCAGGTTCTAACCTCACAATAGGGTGGCACACTACTTCTTCAGCGTTCTTTTGGTCCTGTTGCGCTACTTATCGCCAATGCGATGAGTATGCTCGTTCGTATCGCTTTCACCGGAACATACATACGCAAGCGGTTTGTTCGCCTCAACGTGGACAGCAGACTCAACTTGCTCTCCAAGACGTATCTCTTGGTGAGTCAATGTCGTCCTGATGCTTTAGATATTCCGTACTCACTATTTCTTTCGCAGACTTTAGTCGTTTTCTCCATTGTTTCTCGAGCATCTGCGGTTATGCTGCGCAACAACCCGACAAGCGCTGGCTTGCTCGCGCACACATCCTGCGGCGCTGTAATACTCGCCATATTGCTCGTAACAATCTACAAGTTTGAGCGTGACGCGTTTTTGTACTTAGCTAAACATGATAAACATGATTAGCGCGACTCTAGCTCATTTGAAGAAGATTTACGTCGTTTTCACAATTTGAAACTCTTTGGCCCAGTCCCCAACATGGCTGTTTTCGTCAGAAATCCAGCACGGTGGTGCTTCACTTGACCTAGATCGCACCTGCAGGCGTCAGTCTGTGACTCGAGCGTTCCGCGCTAGCAGAGAACGCGCTCGTTTTCTCCAAAGAGGAGTGAACGCATAACACACAGCAGTGTCTCTGCTGGAGTACGCCAGTTCCGAAGCCGTCGCGTCGTCAAAAGCCGCGTCATGTTGACCTCTGTCGTCCGCCGTGTTGCTGGCGCAACCGCTCGCAGTTTCAACCGCACGTCCACTAGATCTTACGGCGCCGGTCCGCCGGGGGGCTACTTCGCGGAAGGTACTCAAACTGGTCGCAACGGCTACCTGTTCGGGGAAACTCCGCCGCCCCCGGGTAAGTCGAGAGTGTGGGAGGACTGGGAAGCTCCGTGGTACGCATCTCTTGTGATCGCGGCAGGCGTCTTGACCTTCGGACTTCAAGCGAAGCCGGAGACGAGAATGACGTCCTGGGCTCGAGAAGAGGCTGCTCGTCGCCTTGACGCGGAAAAGTAGTTGCCTCCTCGCATGTGATGCTAGCAAGTAGTCGAGCACCAGACTGGTGTGTTGTAATTGTGTTCCCATTAGAAAAATTTCTTGGTTCCCTCTTCTTCACGAGTACGTGCGATGTGCTCAGTTCCTAGATTTTCGCTTCTATTAAAATATTTCTAATGTTTTTGTGCTAACGGCGATACTTCGGGCGCTTGAAGTTGACGTAGAGGTGAAAGATACCGCGCTCAAACGTGCATCGAAAGCCCCGCTTGTGGCTGTATTCCCACTCTTTGTTGACGATCTTAAAAGCGACATCCTCGTATGGTGGTCCAGCAGAGATTTTCAGCAGACAGGTTTCTGCATTTGGGGACCCATCCGGTTCAATTCTGTACGTCGGAGCCTTCGAACGATCGATGAGATCGGGATAGAAGATGTTAAACTTGTAGCCTTGTACAACCTTTGGCGGAGGATTTGATGAGTCGTAGTGCGTTTGGTTGTACTTGTTCCAAGTGTAACCAGTGTGAACACGATTGAAATATTTCGGTTTCCGCGGTCGATACTTGTCGTGCCACCAGTAAGCTTGCGATTCCAAAGCGACCTCTGCGGAAAAGTTGGCGTCACCGTCCTCTGTTGCGCCCATCATGCGCTCTACTAGAGCCTTGGCCTTTACATCTTCTTGTTTCTCGACATCCTTGAAGTCGGTGGTTCCCGTGATCAAGTTTGCAAGGACGCCAGTAGTGTGATGACGCCCACCGGCGCTTTTGAAGGCGTTGTAGACGTCCTCTTCAGTACTTCCCCGCAACACGCGCTTCTCGGATGTTACCTTTGTGAAGCGAGACATGCCTCTAATGCGCTCTTCTTCGCGAAGCTTCTTAGTGTTCGCAGCATCTTTCGTCGCGTCGATGATTTCGATACCGTCCTCAACCTCAGTCACCCGAGCTGGCGACAATGCAGGATCGTAAGGTGCCGCAGCGCTGTGCGGCACATCCGCCAGCTCCTCTTCCCACTCTGATGACCCAGCGCCATGAGCGTCTTCATCTCCCATATGCTTGCCAAAATCTGCACCAAGAAGATCTTCGTCATCGTCGTCGCCATCAGCGTGATTCGAAGCGGCCGCGGTGGAGGGGTGCACTCGTACTTGGCTTCTATCTTCAATCTCACTTTGTTCAAACTTTGCCTTGAGAGCTTCGTGCATCTCCTCGACGATGGCTTTCGTCTTCGCCATGGAAACGCGCATAAGAACCGCTTGCCAATACTCTATTTCGCTCGCGTCAGGTCCTTCGATTTGTTGGGAAATTTCCGTCTCGAGCTCTGACAACTCGGCGGCTGATTTTCCGCTGACAATTTCCACGACGTCATTGTCAATGTCCTCGTGAAGACTAGTAGCCTCAACACGCACAGACGCTTGTCCGTGAACACGCGCTCGCTCTGTCTCTTCCTTTTCGCGCGCTTTGTTCGTCTCAATCTGAGCCACGCCGATGAGAGCCGTCCAAAACTCTCTTCGGCGGGAGTTCTTCGTGTCGAGCTCGCGAATTTCCTCCAATTCTCTCTTCGTCTCATCGAGCTCAGCGAGCGAGAGCCCACCGAGAACGGTGAGCGGATTCACAAAAGCGTCGAAATCTCTGTGAGATTCCGCGAACACGTTCCTCGAGATCAAATCGATAGCTTTCGCCCTCCCTTCCTTGATCCGAATGTCCGCCCGCACCTTGGCCTGCTTGAGGTGAAACTCATTCTCCTTCTCCTCGAGTTCCCGCGCCTCGCTCTTCGCCTTGGCGCGTTTTTCGTTATCCATCGCCGCTAACGCGCTCGAGTTTCCTCGTCGCCATCTCCCGCTCACGCCTTCACCCTCGCTCACGCCCCCGCCGCCCGAGTTTCTCCAGCCCTCCACCGCCGTCCCGGCGCTTCCCGGTCCGAACCTCGGCGCCCCGCCTCCCGCGCCGTCATCCACCCGCTGTCGCTTGCCTTCCATATTCGACTTCAACGACACCCGCCGCGCCCGCTTTCTCGGTCCCCTTCGTCGGCGTCGTCGTCGGCGGCGGCGGCGGCGTGTGTCGCGTCCGTCGCGTCTGTCGCCCGCGTCGCCCGTCGTCGACCCGTCGTCATCTTTCCATTTCCAACGCGTGCGTCGTTTTTCTTTTGAGAGGATAGGAGGGGTCGGAGGCATTTTAAAGGTTTGTGACTCGTCGATTTCGAACGATTTTTTGTCACTCACCCATCCACCCGCGGTCGCGACGGAGTGAGAGCTCTCTTTTCGTCCAACACCATGGGTGAAGTAAACGCTCCGCGCCGCGGACCGCAGTCGGGGTCGTTCGCGACGACTCGGCGACCACAAAGCGACGAAGCGATCGGAATCGCCCGCCGTCGAGGGAGGGCGCGCACGAAACGAACGACGCGCGTCGAGTCGTGTCTGTCCATCTCGAGAGACGATGACGACGAAGACGATGATGAACAGAAGAGGCGCGTCGCGGCTGGGCGCGCTTTGGGCGGCGGTGTTGACTTGCGGGTTGGCGCTGAGCGGCGCGGTCGGTGTGAAAGCGGACGATCAAGCGACGTGCTTGGAGAGAACGGAGACGGTGGCGCTGGATGCGGAGTTGGATACGGGGACTTGGCAACTGGTGGTGCCGGCGGGACTAGCGCTCTTTGGGGGAGACGTGGCGGAGAACGAGACCCTCGGGCCTTGGTCGCTCGGATTGCCGAAGACGGATCCGTACGGGTGCACGAATGATGGGGTCGGGATGACGTTCGAGAAGGATGTCCTCGTCGTCACCCGAGGCGAGTGTGAGTTTTATCACAAGGCTTTGGTAGCGCAGGCGCTCGGCGCCAAGGGATTGCTCATCGTGAGTCCAGGAGAAGACTTTACGACTATGACGTGCAATGAAGCGACCAAACTCGACGTTGTCACGGCTCTGGTCACTGGTGCCACCGGCCAGGCGATCGTAGACGCGATAGGTGAGGTAACCACGCCGACGATTACGATTGCGCGGGCGGATGCCCTTCCTAGACCTTTCGACTTTTTGGCGTCGACGGCGCTCGTCGCCATCGCCATGTTGACGATTTACCTTGGTGGCTTGTGGTCTTTGAAGGATAAGCGGTACGCCCATAGCCCAAGAAGAGACGATAGTGCGGAAATCAACACCTCTGACGCCAACGAGGGCGCTCAAGACGGGATTGAGATCAACGAGTACACAGCGTTTTACTTTGTGATGATCGCCTCTGCCGTGCTGCTCATCCTCTTTTATTCGATGCAACACTGGATCTTCGTTGTGATGCGGTTAGTTTTCGCCTTTGCATCTTTCCAAGGATTGCACGTCATTATTTTCGAGTCTTTGATCGCTTACCGCAAGACGGCACCTCGAGACTCCCAAGTGCTCTTGCCACTAATTGGCAAGGTGCACTTCTTGTCCATCCCGGCGGCGTTTGGAGCAGGTTTGATAACTGCTACCTGGCTGATCTTCCAGGGTGCTCATTGGTCTTGGATCTTACAAGACATTATGGGGCTCTCATTCTTGGTCAATGTCCTTCGTTTAGTGCACTTGCCAAACTTGAAGGTTGCGACTATTCTTTTGTGCTGCGCCATGTTGTACGACATCTTCTGGGTGTACGTCCAACCACATCTGTTTGGGGATAAAAGTGTCATGGTTACCGTCGCCCGCGGGGGTGAACGCGGTGAAAACTTGCCCATGCTCTTCTTAGTTCCTCGTCTGAATAGCGTCGGCGATTTCTCCATGCTAGGCTACGGAGACGTCATCCTTCCCGGCTTACTCATCGTTCACAACTTGCTTTTTGACAACCGTAAGAGAGGTTTCTCCGACATCAAGTATTACTACTTTTTCTGGTCAATGGTAGCTTATGCGGTGGGAATGTGTCTGACGTTCGCCGCGCTCTATTTTGAGGTTGGAGGCCAAGGTGGCCAACCAGCTTTGACCTACTTGGTCCCCACGGTGGTTGGCACATCTGGGTTCCTGTCGTGGAAGCACGGAGACCTTGGCGAGATGTGGAACGGGGTTGACGAAGAGTACACATCCTCGGAGTCTCAATCTATATTGTAATATAAATTTGCGAGCCGTTAGAGTTATCACAGACCATAAACCTATATTTGCGCGATTGAAACGATTTGCTCCCTTTACTCTGCGCCTTCTCGTTATTTCGCTCCTGAGAAGCTGATTGAGCCGATAGCGGCAGCACGCGTCAGACGCCGACGTCCGTAGCGATATGCGATGAATAGGGACAAAGCTCGTCAGAGCCTACAGGCACCGTCGTTCGCTGCGAGAGGTGCGCCCACAGACACTCCGATAGCCCGTCGCGTTGCCTTTCTTCGTGAAGCCGCTCAAGCGTACGTGAAAGAAATTCCCGAGTTGGCGGCGCACTTGAACATGTCGGCGACGACTTTAGCGAGAGAGAATGAGCTATCGCGCGCGCAAATCAATGCTTACGGCTCCTGTCCAGCTTGTGGTCTCCCGAAGGACGCCGCCGGCCTTTCCTGCGGACTGTGTAAGAAGAAACTCAAAAGCAAGCGAAGACGACCACCAAAGCAACAAATCAAAGGCTTGGGTATTAGACGGTAGAGATTCTAGAAATATTGTATTGAATGTGCTGTATCATAGAGCAAAAAAGGGAATATGGTACACTTAATCGTCTAAGCGAAGGACGAGTTCTTGAGAATGGCGGCGCCAGTACTAGGCATCGTGGCGAAGAGGACCGAGCTGAGTTCATCGGCGTCGACAACTCCGGATTCAATCCTGGATTTGTAGAAGGTTTCTCGAACCGAATTGATAACGCTTTCGACCGCGTCCTTCGCAACAAGGGCAACAACACATCCGCCCCATCCCGCTCCAGTCAAACGAGCCCCGAGCGCTCCCGCGCTTCGGAATGCGTCGACGAGTTCGTCCAACTCAGAACAAGAACATTCGTAGAGTGCGCGGCAAGATTCGTGGCTTCCGTTCATGTAAACTCCCAATTCCGATGGATCAACTTTCATCGCGCACGCTGCGGCAAACAAGTGCACGCGGCCTGCTTCGGCAAACACGTGTAACGCCCGAGACAGCAACTTGTAACCCTTGTCATTGTGCGTCAGAACCATCTTTGAAGCAGCGGAAGAGAAAACATTCATGAACGTTTCGACGCCGATGATCTCTTCAATTTCTCGGGCGTCGTAGTAGCCTTCGTGCAAGTATTCTTCTGCCGCAGCCTTCGCTGCAGACATCGAGCCTAGGTGCGTTTCAATTTCCTTGAGCGTTTCAACAGCACCGGCGTCTTCAGGTGTCATCCCAAGTTTGAGCGCCAAGACAATGGCGGCGAGTTGGCACTCCACGACGCGTAAATTGTAGCGCTCGTGCGCTCCTTCGGCTTTATTACTCACCGCCAAGCAGTTTCCGATGACAAACGCGGCGTCTTCGGGAAGCACGACGTCATTCGTAGAGATCGGATTGAAGTCGACCAACTTGGCAACGCCCGCCTCGCCCATGATGGAAATGGCTTGATCCATACCACCCGATTGAGTTCCAGAGTATCTCTCGCACTTGCATGTAAAGTCTGCAAGTTCACCTTTCGTAAAATTCAATCCATAAGCCGCCATCACCGCCACAGCCACGGCGCAGCACAGCGCAGACGACGAGCTTAATCCGCTTCCCGTCGGCACCAAGCCGTCAATCAACAAATCTAATCCGACGAGCGGCGGCGTAGCTTGTCCCGATTCCTTCAAGAAATCAAAAACCCCCTTATACCCACACATCACGTAGTTGGTCCAGTGAAGCGAAGCGACGTCCACGTCCTGCGAAGGATCCGTCGTGAACGTTTTAGATGTATACTTTTCGTTTGTATTCCCCACTGTCACAGCATTTGACTCCTTGTTCACCCTGAACGCGACCACCGTGTCCAATCCGATCGCCATCGGGAGCACAGAGTACCCCTCATAATCGATGTGTTCTCCGATGAGGTTCACACGCCCCGGCGATCTCGCGTACGCGTCGGGACTCGCCCCATCGTGCGCACGAGAAAACGCGTCGCGCAGCGCAGCGTATCGTCTCTTCGTCTCTTCCGTCGCCTCCTCACCGTAAGCCTCAGCCAGGGAGTCGTATGTCGGTACGTGCGCGTCTGCGTCATCACCCATATCTATTCTCCGTCTCTTTTCTCTCCCCGTTCGTCGTACTTTGACGCGACGACGACGAAGACGAAGACGAAGACGCACAGGAGTGACTGATTGATTTGAGACTTTGACTGGATTTTCATTGTTCGTTTTCGTCCGTCGTCTTCGGACGGACGGATACCTCATATACCACGTAAACTTAATTCATCTTCATACCCGTACCGGCCGTGATAAAAACCATCGACGCCCAAACCCGCGACATCGCGTTTCGTTTCGATGGCGTTCGTTCGTTCGTTCGTTTTCGTGTCCGAATCGACCGTTCATGATTCATGATTCGAGCTCAGTTGCCATTGAGACTTGCCCGATCGGTCGGTCGGATTGCACGGAGGGTGAGACGAGCGACGACGCGCTTTTGCGGCCGGCTTTTTTTTCGTGGAGGGTGTTCGGGGTACAAAACGACGGGTCGTGAACCGTCTAGTTTACGTTTTCGAAAACGCGGGAACGCGGACGAGCGACGGAAAACGAGCGACGGAGAGACGCCGGTGAGATTTGAGCCGATGCGATGCGCGCCACACGGTGCCGTGCGCGCGACACAAGGAAAGGGTTTGCGAGCGACGCGGTGACGAAGGGTGCTTGAGAGCGAAAGAAGACGCATCGTCCGGTGGTTTCTACGCGAAAAGAAGCCGAGAGAACGCGCGAGCAGAGGACGTCGAACGGTAATTGTCGCGACGACGTTTCGCCGTTTGGTAGAAAAATAATTGTCGCGTCCATCTTGTTCTTCGTTTGGATTCTGATCTCTCGATCCGAGGTATAGTTTGGACGAGCGGAGCGCGGCGTGGGAGCGCGGATTGGACGCGTGTGAGGTATTGAACCGACCTCCGCGATGGCTTCTGGGATGAAACGGAGCGAATCTCAGCTTTCTTTGATCGATGGAGAGTTGAAGAACGCGACCGTCAAGGAGCTCGCCAAGGCAGGAATCACGATCGAGGGACTGCGTGATGACATGGCCCCGGAAGAGCGGGAAAAACTCATCAGAATGCACAGACGTAAGTTGGCGAATCGTGAATCGGCCAAGAGATCGAAAATCAGAAAGAAGGCGGAGGATGCCAAGCTGTTAGATACCACAAAGACGCTTCTCGCAGACGCAAAGAGCATGCGACAAACGATACAAGACTTGCAGCGCAAGGTTGATGTGCTACACGCTGAGAACGTGAAGCTGAGGAGGCGATTAGGTGAGAACGTTGAAAAAGATGGTGAAACTATGAGCTCTGAGATAGCTCATATGCCGATCAATGTGCCTCCAGAAGTTGAGACGCCGAGTGCCGTCATCAAGGATACGCGAAAGAAGTTGAAGCGCTCGATGCCATCCGAGTCTGATTTGCCGAAAAAGATGGCACCGAAGCGCAAGGGTATGTTGAAATCCAACTCGGACTCGTCAATCGCTACCAATTTCGGTGACAAACCTCAGTATGCGATCGCTGGTGCACCCGACACGGCTGAAGCGGCCGAGACTTACACTCGGGCGTTCAAGCAAGGAGCTGTCGGCGGCAGTGCTCCGCAGGAAGACGTTTACGCAGACTTCTGCGTGGATAAATTCCTCAACTTGATGGGATCCAACAATCGTGCAGATTCACCGTTTTTCACTGACAACTTGATGTATGGTTGCCAAGACGGAGAACTCGTTCATAACACAGAAGACTGCTGGGCACTCTGAGAGCGCTTGTCTGCGTTATTCATTTGTCTGCCGAGTTCATTTACATGTAAACGTTACAGCACGTGCGATTTTTGCGTAAAGTTCGCATATCGCACATGAACCGATTGCCTGTACAATCGCGAATAACCTTCCATAGAATTTCTGTAACATTAAGCGCGCCACCTTTTCAACAACACATCGTCGGTAACCCGGCTTAATGTCTATTTTCGAGCGCAACATTTTTGTGTGAAAGATTTACTCACATCATTATAACAGAATTGACTAAACGCGTATCGAAAAAGGCACAGACTAGAAATTAGTGGCTCTGAACCTTTTATTGGTTCAAGCGAGAGCCGAGAACGTCCATAACCGCCGCGAAGTCGTCCTTGACAACAACAGGAGGGTTGGCGTACTTCGACTCGAGTCCTTCGAGTCTCTTCTCGTGGTACGCAACCTTGCTGTGCGTGAACTTCAAGCCGTGGGCGGTACTGATGACGACGGTTCTGTCGTTCGGTCCGATGACTTGAGATTCGCGAAGCTTCTTGAGAGCAGCGAGGGCAACACCAGTGTGCGGGCAGTTGAACATACCCGTCAAGTCAGCCTCTGCCGCGGCATCCATCATTTCTTCTTCACTCGCTTCTTCAACGATGCCGTTGGTTTCCGTCAAGGCAAAGATGGCGCGATCGATGGAGACCGGGTCACCAATTTGAATGGCAGAAGCAAAGGTCGGTTCAGCCTTAACCGCTTCGAACTTGTCCCAGCCCTTCTTGTACGCGCGGTAAAGCGGGTTGGCATTTTGCGCTTGTGCGACGACCATGCGGGGAAGACGGTCGACAAGTCCGAGATCCTTGCACATCTTGAAGCCCTTGAAGAAGGCATAGACGTTACCGAGGTTACCACCCGGAATGATGACGTAATCCGGAACCTCCCAGTTGAATTGTTGGCAGATTTCAATTGCCGCCGTCTTTTGACCCTCGAGGCGTAACGAGTTCAAAGAGTTCGCCAAGTAAATCGGGAGCTCAGCGGTGACTTCACGGATGAGGCGCATGCAACCATCGAAGTCAGTGTCAATGGAAAGCACGAGAGCACCGTTGGCGATCGGTTGCACGAGTTGCGCCACAGAAATCTTGTCGGCCGGAAGGAAGACGATGGATGGGATACCAGCCGCTGCGGCATACGCGCTCAACGCAGCGGAAGTGTCACCGGTGGAGGCGCAGCCAACAGCCGACAAGGGTTTGCCCAACTTACGCATGCGGTTCACTTGGGACACCAAAGCAGTCATACCAAGATCCTTGAAGGAGCCAGTGTGGGAGTTGCCACACTGCTTCACCCAAAGATCGCTCATGCCCAAGTATTCACGCCCGTAGCGTTCAGCCCAGAACAAGTTGGAGTTACCTTCGAACATGGACACGATGTCTTCATCAGCAATGCCCGGAAGGACCCATTCCTTCTTACTCCACACCCCAGAACCGTACGGCCAAGTCGTCGTACCGACGCGCTCGTCGAACAACGCCTTCCAGTACTCTGGAGGGTACACGGAGAGCGCTTCCATATCGTGGGTCACGTCGAGGAGACCGCCGGACTTGCTTCTGTAAATAATCTCGTCCAGGGAATACTCTTCGTTCGAATCACCCGCGAACGGCGTGAACTTGGCGCTGAAAAGGTTAGACTTTTCGAGCGGACCGCCGGCTCGCGCCGCCTCCTTACCCAACCTCGCCGCATCCATGGCGTTCACCTTAACCCCAGCGCGCGCGCCGCGGACCGCGCGCTCGGCGCCCGCGCGTCGGTTCAACACTTTCGCATTCGCGGTGGATCCTCTCGCGCTGAGCGCGGACGTCATCATCGTCGACATCTCTCGCGTTCGCGTTCCGATTCCTTCACCAAAGAGTAGGGAAACCAAAGCCTACCCTGAACAATTCACCAACGCTCGCCTCCGTCTCGGGGTTCGTCCTCTGCGTCTCTCCGCGTATCGGGAGATCCGGTTCGATTCGTTCCGGGACACCTAAGGTGAGCGCGCGCGTGTGTATGTCGTCTTCGTCGTCTTCGTCGTCTTCGTCGTCTTCGTCGTCATTCTCAGTCTCACAGTCAAACTCCCACGCCGTCAAAAAAAAAACCCGCCCGAGCTCGCCCCCCGGGGACGGGACGGAACGGGACGGGACGGGACGGGACGAATGTTCGGGTGAGGGGTGGACGACACGGACGAGGGTTGGGGTGTTTTCAAGAATATTTATGCCGAGAGAGAAGAGGGACTGTACACACTATTGGGGGTAAAACGTGGGCTATATGTACGCACGAGAGACGACTTTGATGAGAGACGACTTTGATGAGAGACGATTTTTTTTTTCTCGCGGACTGTTTACACGGATGATGGCATTTACATCGTGTCCCCGTCCTCGTCCTCCTCCGTTCTTCGCTGCGTCGCTGAGGTGGACAGTTGCGCCGCGTCGTCGACGTCATTACGACGAGGGTAGTTTCCCCCGAGGAGTTTGGACGAAGATGGCGATGACGACGACGACGACGGCGATGAACGGTGTGAAGGGTGCGGTGGTGACCAAGACGAAGACGATGCGCGCGCGCGCGGGGGCGGCGCGAGTTGGCGCGCTCGGTGGACGCGTCGAATCGCGACCGAGGGAAAGCGTCGTCGTGCGAGCGGCGGGTAAGAATGACAAGAGGATTCTGCGGGAGAATGAAAAGGAGGCGTGGTTGAGCGAAGCCGAGCGCGACGGGGAGAACCCGCTCAAGGACCCGATGGCGCTCATCGGTATCGGTGGAATCATGGTGCCGTTCATCATCCTCGCCGTGGCCTCGGCGGCTGGTTTTATCGGACAATAGAAAGCGCGTTTTGAAGAGGGCTGGGCGGTGTTTTTTTTGGCCGCTCGACGCAGAAAAGTATGTGTTGTGACTTAAACTGAAAATCTTTATTTGAAACAAATTACGGTTGTTCGCTCATTGTATACCTTGTTGTTATTGTACGCTCGCTGAGTGCGCTGATTATACATGAAGACGACGACTCAAGGCATCTTTGAGTTGGCTTGAAGCGCTTCTCCCTTGGCGAGAATGCCATCGAGCCACTTGGATAAGTCTGCTCCAGAGCTTCTACGCCGAGAAGACTTGGCGTCGACTGGACTAAAGACGATATCGTCGTCGAAAAGGGTCAAATCGAGCGGTTCGAAGATGTAATCGTCGCCAATCTGGGGCATGATCGCGTCGACAGCGTACAAGAGCGAGTCCTCGTTCCAACCGGCGGGCGCCTCCAAACTCGAATTGAATTCGTCGCCAATTTTTTCTTCATCGTCCGCGCCCAACCAATCCATGTAAACGCGCTCAACCGATTGAGCCGCTTCATTAAACTCTTCCAACTTTGTTTTCATCGTTTTGCTCTTCGATTTTGCACCGACCGGACGTTCCTTCGTCCGCTTCGCTGACGTCGCCCGAGGAGAGGATGAAGCCTTCTCAGCCTCTCCCAACTCCAAGGCGACGAATTTCGCGCACGCAGCGCTCAGCGGTCCCTTGAGCCGTCCCTCTTTGCTCCTCGGCATGTGTATTCCACGCGACGCTCTCGCGCGCGTCCACGATCGCGGCGGCTCCGGATGACGTTCCGTTCGCTCGACTCGAAAATATCTTTGGGTAACGTCCACGAAAACTGGAAAATCGAGCGTTACAACTCCCGCCGATAACTTTCCTTCGACTCCCGCCAAAATTTAATTGAAGACTGCCGAATAGTGTCAAACGTTTCCCCAGGGGCCGAGGAGCACTCGTAGTGTAGTACTCCCGTGACCAAAGGAAGATATTTCCGGAAACGAAACGAAACGAAAGAAAGGCTCGAAAGGCGAGCTCTTCGAGCTCTGCGCGTGGGTGCGGGTGGAAGCTCGAAAACCCGACGCCGAGTGACGGGAAAGAGACACAGAGACGCAGACGCAGTCGGCGCTCTCGGTTCTCAACGATCGTTCGGAAAGGAACCGACCGACGGGTGTGAATTTTTTGCGGCGCCGTCGCTCCGAGGAACAGATACGTCGGAACGCACACTCGTAAAAGCATCTCATCATCATCAGCAACATGAGCGACGAGGGCGGCGAAGAGGTCCCGAAGACTACCAAGCTCTCCGCCGGCGCGGCGAGCTTTAACTTTAACCCGTCCGCGGCGTCGTTTGAGTTTAAACCGAGGACGGTGACGCCCGTGGGGGGCGGTGCGGGGGCGGGCGCGCCGCCGCCGCCGCCACCAGGGGCTCCCCCGGCCAAGGCGGTGTCCTTGTCCATCGGCGGTCCTGCGAAGGAGGTCACGATCGGTGGTCCGGCCAAGTCCGTGTCCATCGGTGGTCCGGCCAAGTCCGTGTCCATCGGTGGTCCGGCTAAATCGGTGTCGATCGGTGGCCCGGCCAAGTCCGTGTCCATCGGTGGTCCGGCGAAGGAGGTGTCCATAGGCGAACCCGCCAAGGCTAAGGAACCCGAAGCGACCGCGGAACCGGCGGCGGCGGCGGCGGAATCGGCCAAGGTTGAAAAGGTGACTGCCAAGGTTGCAGAAGTCGTGATCGAAGACAATCCCGCCGACGACGTCGAGGATGAAACCTTTGACCGCCGGGAGCACTTGAACCTTGTCTTCATCGGTCACGTCGACGCCGGCAAGTCCACCATCGGCGGGCAGATCTTGTTCTTGTCGGGTATGGTTGACGACCGCGTCATTCAGAAATACGAACGCGAGGCGAAAGAAAAGAACCGCGATTCGTGGTACATGGCGTACATCATGGACACGAGCGAAGAAGAGCGAGCGAAGGGTAAGACGGTCGAAGTTGGCCGCGCTCACTTTGAGACTGAGAAGAAGAGATACACCGTTTTGGACGCCCCGGGTCACAAGAACTACGTGCCAAACATGATCGCTGGTACGGCTCAAGCTGATGTGGGTGTACTCGTAATCTCTGCTCGTAAGGGTGAATTCGAAACTGGCTTTGATAAGGGTGGACAAACGCGTGAACACGCTCAACTCGCAAAGACTTTGGGCGTGACCAAATTAGTTGTTGTCGTGAACAAGATGGATGACCCGAGCGTCGAGTGGGACCAAAAGCGTTATGACGAAATCCAGACCAAGATCACTCCCTTCTTGAAGCAATGTGGCTACAAGGTTGATGTGGACGTCAATTTCGTTCCGATTTCTGGTTTGACGGGTGCGAACATGCAGAAGAAGGTTGGGTCGGACGTGTGCCCGTGGTTCCAAGGTAAGTCATTCTTCGACACGTTGGATGACTTGGAGCCTGTTCCGAGAGACCCTAACGCTCCATTCCGCTTGCCCATCATGGACAAGTACAACGAAGCGGGAGCTATGGTGATGGGTAAGATTGAGTCTGGCGCGGCTCGCATGGGCCAAACCATGATGCTCATGCCGAACAAGGCTGTCGTCAAGGTTGCCGGCTTGTGGCGCGACGAAGTCGAATGCACAAAGTGTAACCCGGGTGAAAATGTCCGTTTAAAGTTGACTGGTGTCAACGAAAGCGACATTCAACCTGGTTTCGTTCTCTGCAGCCCGAAACAGCCAATTCTCATCTGCGATGAAATCGAATGCCAGTTGGCTCTCCTCGAGCTGCTCGAGCACAACTCTGTGTTCACCAAGGGATACAAGGCTGTCATTCACATCCACACGGCCACCGAAGAAGTTGAAGTGACGAAGCTCGTCTCAGAAATCGACACCAAGCTTCGCAAGCCGAAGGAAGGTAAGCCCAAGTTCCTGAAGAGTGGCAGCCTCGCCAATGTTCGGCTCAAGTTTGCGCAGCCGGTGTGTGTTGAGAAATTCGCCGACTTTGCCCAGCTCGGACGCTTCACCTTGCGGGACGAGGGTAAAACTATCGCCATCGGCAAGGTCACGAGACTCAAACCTGTTTCTAGCGAATAAAGTAAATCATACGAAATTCTTAGACTTTCAATGCCAAAATTTCAGCTCCCTTAATAGCTCCCAGCCGGCCCGTCGCTCTCCCGTCCCTCAGAGCTGGACTCATGTGGAGAGCCCTGGCTCGACACGTGAAAAGGTCTCGGGTGACGAACGCTCGAACCTACATAGCGCTCAGTGCTGGAAACGGGGACTTTGGTCGCCTCGGGCGGGAAGAAGCTGTCGATGAGAACGGGGAAGCCTCGCTCAAAAGCTCCAACTACTTTCACCCGATTGAGGAGTTGACCGGGATAGATGTGCGATCCATCGCAGCTGGTGGAGCACACTCCGTATTTTTAGACTCGAATGGACTCGTGTTCACGTGCGGGCTGAACGATTGTGGCCAGTTGGGTCATTCTGCCGGGTTACCTTTTGCGGCGGAACCGTTGCTCGTGCCAATCGACGTCGAGGTGGTTCAGATAGCTGCCGGTAATCATCACACACTTTGCGTGGACGTCAATGGATTCGTATGGGCGTTCGGAAAAAATACATCGGGGCAACTTGGCACGGGAGGTGCCGAAGGATATGAGCCGAAGAAGGTTGGGGCGCTTGAACAGGAAGCACGCATACTGCAGGTGGCGTGTGGTGCTGAGCACTCTTTAGCGGTGTGTGATCGTGGTCAAGTGTATTCTTGGGGATCGAGCGTGGACGGAATTCTCGGGCACGGCGCAGAAACATGGAATCAAGGATGGTTTTACCGCACTGGCAAGACTGAAACCAGTCCGAGGTTGGTTCGCGCTCTTCAAACAAGCAAAGTGTTGACTGTTGCCGCTGGTCACATGCACTCTGCCTGCATAGATGACCAAGGGAACCTGTACACATGGGGTCAAGGTAGATTTAATCAGCTCGGTTTAAGTGGTGATAAATTTACTGACCACGAAACCACACCATCCTGGGTTTCATCGATACGGTTTGCGCATGGTGTTGCATGCGGTGGTTTGCACACTCTCGCGAGTACAAATGCCGGAGTCGTGTCTTGGGGCGCGAATCAGCACGGCGAGCTTGGACACGGACACTACTCTGATTATAAATCAGCCCTTCCCAAATTGATTCAATCTGGAACAATTGGCTGGTCAAAGATTTCAGCTGGGTGGAAACATTCGGCGGCCATCACGCATAACGGAGAGTTGTTTACGTGGGGTTTCGGTGGATCTGTCGGTTCTCACGCGGGTGAAGGTGCTTCGAGTGGTGGACAACTTGGGCTGGGTAATGAATTTGATTACTGGGAACCGACTTTAGTACCAGTACCTGGTGAAGTGCGGGAAGTCGCATGCGGCTTCAATCACACGCTTGCACTGGTGGATACAACGGACTCTCGATAGATAGGATATTAGATGTTAGATAAACGAGAAGCTTAGCGTATATTTCTACTGGAAATATTCCATTCTTTTTTACTTACATTCGTCTCTCCCCCATGTGCACCATGAAGAGGCGCAGAAAATGACCGAGTAAAGTTTGCGCAGCCTTCGTGCACTATTTCCAAAGTTGTTGACCGTTCCACCTCAGACGCACATCGGCAGAGCTCGACGCGGGCTGTCGCGATGACTTCGTCGATGTTGCTCGCCAGTGTCGGGCGTTCGCGTAACGGTGCATCCGAGGTACGCATCCACGCCCCCGAAGCTAGCTCGGTGGTGCTCGTGGCTTCGTCGTTGGCGTCATCGTCTGCCAACGACTCCCTGGGAGAAGCTCTGTGTGCAAAGTGGTCACCGACAAACGGAGCGCTCGCGGTGGGTACCGCAGACAGAGGTTGTGTCTTATTTAAACCGGATCTCACGCCGCTAGGCTATGTACCGGAGGATGCGCGTGAGATAGGTGAGGTACACGCGATCGATTTCAGCGCCGGGTCCCGCTTTCTGGCTGCGGGCGGGAGCGCTGCGGGCGAAGAGGTCGTTGTGTGGGATTTGAAAAGGAAGAGAAAGCACCGAGCGTTCGCTGGACACGAAAGAGGAGTAACGACGATGAAATACGGCGGATTTGGACGCATAATTGGGAGCGGTGGAGGCTCAGGAACGATAATAGTGCACGACGTTGAGAGTGGAGCGACGAAAGCTAAGCTGACGCCACCAACTGCGAGTGGCGTCAACTCGGTCGATTTCTCACAGTACGCTCCAGAAAACTTGGTGTCCGCGTATGCAGACGGAACAGTTAGACTCTGGGACACAGAAGCCGGGCAACTGACGTCGACGCTCACCGTGAGAGGATCGGAGTGTTATCAAGTTGCATTCTCGCCGACGACGCCAGGATTAGTTGGATATGTGAAAAGTGATGGTCGGGTAGTCCTTCAAGATGTAGCGTCTCCGACGCCGTCCGGAGCCGTCACGTTCAAAGGCACACAAGTTACTAGCATGGCTTGGCATTACTCTGGATTCGCCCTCGCCATTGGTACTTCTGACGGACGAGTATCGTGGTTGGATACTCGCAAGATGAGCGGCGGCACGCAGGTATCTCAGTGTCAACTGTATGAGACCAACGCTCACGAAGGAGGAGTCTACGCTCTCGCGTGGCAACAACCTCTTCCACAGTCTTTCCAAGTTGAGAGTACTCCTGCGCGGGGAGATAACATTCCAGACTCACCGATGACTCCCCTGGCCGACAAGTCGGCGGGACTGATTCACAAAGACAGTCACCACAAACAAAATGGTATTCCTCCTCCAGAATTAGATAGACAAGAACTACACTTGACCAAATCTAGCGAAACAGGCTCCTCAGCTCTGTTTTCAGAGCTTTCGTCTCTCGTTGAGGGCGCTGTGGAGAAGCTTGGGTCCGACATCTCCTTGCGAGTGCGCGACCTCCACCTGGAGTTGCTACGCCAACATCAACTTCAACAAGAGGAAAATGCCCGCATGTTCGTTGAATTGCATCAGACGCAGCGTGAAATGGCTGATGAAATAGCCGCGCTCAGAGCTGAGCTTAAAAATAGGCCACACTAGCGCAAAAAGTAGACCGTAGTGATAATAAAAGCACAAAACTTATAGAAGTAATCTTCACTCCGCGGCTCGAGTCGTACTTCTCGTTCCTTCGCTTCGGAGTCGTCATGGGTCGCGATACCCTCCAGGGTTACGTGCCCGGCTCGTACGAGGAAGAGATGGAACAGCTAAGGATAGCGCTCGAGCTCTCGGCTCGGCCGTCGGCGCCGAAAGAGACGCGTTCCACCGCGAAGAGTAGTGTAACTACCTCTCGAGGTTCCACGTCGAGAAACGTCGGGGAAACCAGTGGGAGCAGGGCGCGGGTCGACGAGTTCAACTTCAGAGACAACCACGGCGATCTCGGTGCGAGTCAATTTGACCCGACCAGATCTACCGAGGCCCGTCTCTGTCGTCGTCATGGAATATCTCGCAACGAGGCTCGCCGTGTACTCGCGTTGCTAGACGGCGACGTCGTGCGTGCTGATGATGTTTCTGTATTCATGGCTTCGACGAAGCTTGGTGTGGATAGAGCGATAGCATATCTTCGAAATGCAGGCTGGGACGTAGAGTCAGCCATGCAGAGGGTGTACGGTGGAGCGGAACCAAGTCCTGATGCGGAGAAGGAAAGACAAGAACTCAAGCAACGCGCAGATTCCATGCGACGAGAGAGTCGGAAAACGAAGGAAGACTCTGGAACCATCAAGCAAAACTTGAATAATCACTCTGACACATATACACCGAGAACTTCGGCTGGTTTTTCACAGCATTCCTTTCGAGCAGCAAGTTTTATGAATGAAAGGGATCGAGACGCTGAGTGTTATCACAAGGAACAGTGGGACAGAGAGATGTCGAGTCGGGTAACTCAGGCGAGAAGAGCAACTTTTGGGTCAAGCGAGGCTTCTGAGAATCGAAATCACTCCGACAGAGCCACGAAATCCCGGGGATCGATGCCAGAGCGTGTCTCCGGTCCAACTTCTCCGAAAAAGATAAACGCTCAGACAAAGACAAAGACAGAGTTCCATCGGTCAACTCCATCGGCCGCTGAGCTCGCAGACAAAGGAATCGTCGAAATTTTATCAGAGATTGGCATGAAACCTAGCTCAACCTCGGTCGCTTCGGTTCGATCTGCGTACCGCAAAGCCGCGCTCAAATACCATCCTGACAGAACGCGAGACCAACCAGAGCGTGAGCTCAAGTCTGATCTCTGGAAGCTTCTCTCCGCAAAGATGGATTGTTACAAGTAGAAGATTATAATAACCACCTTAGCTGTTGTATTTTAATCGCGCGTCGCCATCGCACGGGCTCGCCACGCGTCCGCGGCGCCGTTCCAAGAAAACACTCCATATGGATAAACAGTGATACACTCCCTGAAACGAGTGTGCGATCTCGTCGCAAACCCGTTGGACGGAACGGGACGGAAACCTCCTCAGATCGGGGAGGATGTTGACCAAGTTTGAGGTACGACGACGACCGATCTCGAGTGAGAAAACGCCGAGGAACGCGTGATCGGAACTTGTACTGATCGTTTATGTGTCTTTCGCGCGCGCAGACCAAGTCGAACCGGGTGAAAGGGTTAACTTTCCACCCAAAGCGACCATGGATTTTAGCCTCGTTACACAGCGGGGTGATTCAGCTGTGGGACTACCGTATGGGCACCCTCATCGATCGTTTTGACGAGCACGAAGGACCGGTGCGGGGGATAGACTTCCACAACTCTCAACCGCTGTTCGTATCTGGAGGTAAGCGTTCCCGTCGACGAAAAAGACGCGTTTTGTTGGACCCAGGACTAGCAATTTCGAGATCTACGCCTAGACTTTCCGCACCTCGAAGCAACCTGCGGCTCGTTGTCCGATACTGACGGTGTGTGCTTTAATCTCATAGGGGATGATTACAAGATCAAGGTGTGGAGCTACAAGCTCAGGCGTTGCTTGTTCACGCTCTTGGGGCACTTGGACTACATCCGCACGGTTGAGTTCCACCCTGAGTACGCGTGGATCGTCTCTGCTTCGGATGATCAGACGATTAGAATTTGGAACTGGCAAAGCAGAAACTCAATCGCCGTGCTTACTGGTCACAACCACTACGTCATGTGCGCTAGATTTCATCACAAGGATGACTTGATTGTTTCTGCTTCGCTTGATCAGACGGTGCGGGTGTGGGATATCAGTGGGTTACGTCGCAAGGTGGTGAGTCCGATGGATGAAAGGATGCCACAAATGAACAATGACTTGTTTGGTGGCGGAGATACGGCCGTCAAATACATTCTTGAAGGTCACGATCGTGGTGTCAACTGGGCTGCTTTCCACCCGACACTGCCACTGGTCGTGTCTGGAGCAGACGATCGACAAGTCAAGCTTTGGAGAATGAATGATACAAAGGCCTGGGAAGTGGATTCACTTCGTGGCCACGTCAACAACGTCAGCTGTGTCGCATTCCACGCCAAGCAAGACGTTATCATCTCCAACTCTGAGGATAAGTCGATTCGGGTGTGGGATATGTCGAAGAGAGTTGACGTCCAGACTTTCCGTCGCGAACAAGACAGATTTTGGATCCTTGCGACGCATCCGGAAGTCAACCTGCTGGCGGCTGGTCATGACAGTGGTATGATCGTCTTCAAGTTGGAGCGCGAACGCCCTGCGTTCACTAGTCATCAATCCAACTTGTTCTATGTGAAGGACCGTTACTTGAGATGCTACGACTTCCAGTCGCAGCGCGACAACCCGCTCGTGTCCATCAGACGCACGTCTGGCGGCCTGAACTCCAACCCGCGTTCAATGTCGTACAATCCGGCTGAAAATGCCGTGTTAGTGACTTATGACGCCGGTGGAGATAGCTACGAACTCTTCATGTTGCCGAAGGATGGAGGAAGAGGAGAGGTTGTTGGCGACTCGCGCCGCGGTGAAGGGACTGGGGCCGTCTTCGTCGCCAGAAACCGTTTCGCGGTGCTCGATAAGCAATCTAACAACATCATCATCAAGAACCTTGACAATGAAATGACGAAGAAGTGCGCCAGCCCGGTCGCTGGAACGGACAACATCTTCTACGCTGGTACTGGTTCACTTTTGTGCCGCGCCGATGACAAGATGGTGCTCTTCGATCTTCAACAACGGGCTGCGGTCGCTGAGTTGGCGACACCGTTCATTAAGTATGTCGTGTGGTCGAGTGACATGAGTCGCGTGGCGTTGTTAAGCAAGCATGCTATCGTTCTTGCGGACAGAAAGCTGGGTAACGCAGTCACTATTCACGAGACCATTCGCGTCAAGTCTGGTGCCTGGGATGACCACGGCGTTTTCATCTACACTACGCTGAACCATATCAAGTATGGCTTACCTAACGGCGATTCTGGTATCATTCGCACGCTTGATAATCCGATCTATCTCACAAAGGTCTTTGGCAACATCATTTATTGCCTCGACCGTGATGGACGTAACCGTCAAATCCAATTTGACTCTTCCGAGTACATGTTTAAGCTTGCGCTCAACGCAAAGCGATTTGATCACGTGCTCTCAATGATTAAGAGTGGCCAGCTTTGCGGTCAGTCCATCATTGCTTATCTTCAGCAAAAGGGCTACCCGGAGATTGCGCTGCATTTTGTGCAGGTGAGTGATTTTTCAACTTCATTTTTTTATCTGCTTCAAAAGAACACGATGATTATACACAACCTTACAGATTCCTTCCTTGGTGAATGCCGAGAGTCCATGAAGATTTCTTGTTCGCTATTTTTTGTATGAGTGTTCTACCTTTTTTGACATCTTGAGTACCTGCTCGATGGACAACGTACTGACGGTCACCTTTTTCCCTTTGCAGGACGAACGCACTCGCTTCGAGTTAGCACTCGAGTGTGGTAACATTGAAGTTGCACTTGGTAGTGCGCAAGAAATTGACGATACGGAGACTTGGCACAAGCTTGGTGTTGCCGCATTGAACCAAGGAAACCACCAAATTGTCGAGTTTGCGTACCAGAAGACAAAGAACTTTGAGCGCCTCTCTTTCTTGTACCTGATCACCGGTAACATGGAAAAGCTGAGCAAGATGCTCAAAATTTCCGAGATGCGCGCCGATGTGATGGGGCAGTTTCACAACGCCCTGTACCTTGGGAACGTGGCGGAACGCGTAAAAGTGTTGGAAAGCGTCGGACACTATCCGTTGGCTTACTTGACCGCGAAGACTCACGGCCTCGAGGATGATGCGAGCCGTTTGGCAGAAATCTTGACCGAATCAGGTTCTGCTATCCCAGACGTGAGTGGCTTAGGGAAATTGCTGCAACCGCCTGCTCCGCTGCTTAGAGGAGATAACTGGCCATTGCTTCCCGTGTCCAAGGGCTTCTTTGAAGGAATGCTTGCGGGTGAGATCGCTGGTGACGCATACGCTGAGGATGATTCTGCGATGGGTGACGCTGGCCTCGGTTGGGGCGATGCTGATGTCGACATCGGTGAAGACGAGAGAATCGATCCGCTCGCCATGGCTGGTATTGCTCCTGAAGACGACGTGCTCGACATTGACAACGAGAATGATGGCTGGGGTATGGATGATCTGGAGGTTCCCGATGAGTTGATGGGTGACGCTTCTGGTGATGTGGCTGGAGACGACTTCTACAGTGACGTGTTCGTTGCCCCTACCGCTGGTGTTCCGCAGGCACGCCGCTGGACTGAGAAGAGTGGCGTCGCTGGCGAGCACGTCGCTGCGGGTGACTTTGATAGCGCCATGAAGCTTCTTAGCCGTCAATTAGGTATCGTTAACTTCGAGCCGCTCAAGCAGCTCTTCGTTGATTTGGCGTACGCATCGCACGCTAGCGTTGAAGGAATGCCAGCGGCTCCGAGAATGAGCGCTCCTCTCGGACGCGGATGGACTTCTCGCGTGACAGGTGTTCTCCCGCCAGCCATGATCTGTTCGCCAGCCATCTTAGAACAAAGGCTCAAAGCTGCTTTCAAGATGACGACCGAAGGCAAGTTTGTCGAGGCTGTCAAGGCGTTTGTTGGAATTATCCACGCCATCACGTTGCTGAGTGTGGAAGAGCCTGCCGAGGTAGACCAAGTCTTCGAGTTGCTCAACGTTGCGCGCAACTATGCGTGTGCGCTGAGAATCGAAATTGCAAGAAAGGAAGTGAAGGATGATCCGGCTCGTCAAGCTGAGCTCGCTGCGTATTTCACGCACGCCCAGATGCAACCGATCCACCTTTCGCTGTCCCTCAGATCTGCGATGTCGACCTTCTTCAAGCTGAAGAACTATGTCACCGCCGCGACTTTCTGCCGTCGTTTGCTAGAATTGAACCCTCCAGTGCAGGTAGCACAACAAGCCAAGCAAGTCCTTCAAGCCTGTGAGCGCGCTCAAAAGGATGAAGTCGAAGTCAATTACGACTCGCACAACCCTTTCGTCGTTTGTGCAGCCACCTTTGTCCCGATTTACAAGGGAACGAAGGACTGCTTGTGCCCAACTTGCGGCGCGCACTTCGTTGTTGAACAAGCCGGCAACTTGTGCAGCGTCTGTAACCTAGGCAAAATTGGAGCTGATGCCACGGGACTTGTGTGTTCTACTTCGCAGGCTCGATAGATTAGTAGCTCATCGTATCGTCTGTGCTTATTATATAACAATTGCTGATAAAAACATCGATCAAATCATCGATCAAATCATCACCTGTTTCCTATGCTGCTCTACGTCTAAACTAATCCATTCCTTCTCATCTATCGGTTCCTCTAATAAGCATAAAGCGGTCACTCGTTTGAATACAGTACCTCATAATGAATCAGGCATCGTCACCAATCCTTCCGTCGAAGACGTCGGAGTCATTCTTGGAAGGCGTTTGCGGCTACTGCTTGGGTAGATGACGATGAGCGCAATCTGGATGACTGATAATATCGCCCCAAACAAGTTTGGCGCAGCCAACCACCAGTCATTCAGCGCGATGCCGTACGTCGTCCAGCATACACCATTCAGACAGTTGCACAAGACGAGAGGGAAGTGCATCGACTTCGAATCTCGGGTTTTTACAACTTCCCACAGCGTCGACATTGGCGCGCTGTAGTAGACGACGAGAATAGAGTTTGCCAAGACTCCCGCCACGATTAACCGATCCTTTTCGCTCGAATCGCGCATGACGCAGCTCAAGATCATCCCTACAAACGTCACAATGACGATAAGCGCCGCCACAATCCTCTCCATCGCTGGACGATGCGCTTCGCTGATGGCGTACGAGACAAAGCTATAATACGTTCCGACAAAGTATCCCGTCACATTGGGCACGTACACCCAAAAGTTCCCGCAAATCGCCCCGTACATCATCCACGCTGCGCAGTTCGCCACGGCGAACGGATACGGAAGCGGATTGAGCTCCCCGAGATCCTTGGCCGCCTTACGTCGCTGTATCTCGGGCAACGGGCTCAGAAACATCAACTGCGCTAACGCGCTTCCGACAGCCGGCGCGACAAAGAGCGTGAGCGCGTCCATGTTTCCCATCCTTCCTCGCGGGCGCGTCGCACAATCCGTTCGAGACGTCGGGGTTTGTTTCACCCGCGTCTCCCCTCGCTCACCGGTTTCGCGAGCCACGCCGTGCGCGCGTCGTTCACTACCGCGTCGTTTTCACGGCGGCGTTTCAACGCGGTTTCACAACCATCCTTATTTTCTTGGTTCATGACTCGTAATTTACCCACCCCCTCATCAACCCAGCGAACATGAATGGAACGAGTATGAGTGCCTCTTTGCAAACGAAAAGCGAAGTCTCGTCCGCCCGTTCGCCAGGTTCCGACGCATGCACCCACCGCTCACGCTCGAGAACCACCCCATCTGTCGAGACGTCGTCATCGCCTTTAAGCGCTGTCACCGAGACAACCCGCTCGGGAAGTTTATCGGCGCGTGCAACGAGGAAAAGTGGGCCCTCGACCGGTGTCTGCGAGAGCAAAAGCTTTGGAAGAGCCGAAGAAACTTGGAAAAGGCGCGGGCGAGCAAAGAGCGGTTGAGGAAAAAGTTGGAAGAGGAGCGCGCGCGAGAGAAAGGGACAGAGTAGGGAGACAAGTAGACGGTTGATCGCGCTGACGAGGACGGCGAAGATGAAAGTTAAGCTCTTGGTTGGGTTGACGGGTTCGGTGGCTAGCGTGAAATTTGTAGAGTTGATTACGGCGTTGGACGAGACGAGTGCGTTTGAAATAAGGGTTATGCTATCGGATTCGGCGATGAAATTCATCTCCAAGGATGAACTCGCCGCCATCAATCAGTCGTCATCCATCGGTGAGACGAGGAGGGTGTACACAGACTCGGACGAGTGGTCAAGTTGGTCTCGCGTGGGTGACCCAGTGACACACGTGGACCTCGCCAAGTGGGCCGATTGGTTACTCATCGCCCCGCTCAGCGCCAACACACTCGCCAAATTCGCAAACGGACTCTGCGATAACCTCATCACCTGCGTCTTTCGAGCGTGGAACTTTGACAAACGCGTGTTCATCGCTCCCGCCATGAATACTCAAATGTGGAAGTCTCCGTTCACGGCTCGACACGTAAGCGCCGTCCGAGCGCTCGCGCCGAATTCCGTCATCGTCCTAGATCCCATAGAGAAGCGTCTCGCGTGCGGAGACACTGGCATCGGCGCCATGGAGGAGGTGGGCGATATAGTGCGCGCCCTCGTCACCACCATCGGCGTCTCTTCGTAGTCACATGCGTCGATTAAAGTTGTTGTAATTAGCCACGAAACAAACCACTAGTCGTTCCAGCAATTTCGCTCTCGGTTACGTCGACGTCACGACGACACTTCAGGCGAACCTCACACGCCGCCGGCGTATGCCCGAAACGAAACGAAACGTGCACGAGTACACACTGACGACCGACGATGCACAGAGCTTTAATCTCGCGATCCACGGCGAGTTTCGTCCGCGCGGCGACGAAAACCGCGGCGACTAGGACGACGACTAGGACGACGACGAAACCCATGGGCGTGGTGCAATCGTCTCGACAGCAGCAACAAAACCACGTCCAACGCGGACGACGCGCGTTTGTCGCTCGATCGAGCGCGACGGCGGAAGCGAGTGTCGATGGACAATCAAAGGCGTCGACTGGGAAAACCGATGGTGGGGTGAACGGGGCGCCGACGTGGAAGGCGGCGATCGATTTTAAGTTCGTGCGGGACAATGCCACGGCGGTGCGAGACAACGCAAAGGCGAGAAAGGTGGACGTCGACGTGGCGGGGATCGTAGCCAAGTACGAGGCGTTGAATGCGTTGAATTTCAAGTGCGATGAGATTCGTGAAAAGAGAAACGCCAACGCGAAGAGCATGAAGGGTAAGATGGAGAAGGAGACCCGAGATGCGCTCATTGCCGAGGGAAAAGCGCTCAAGGATGAGCTCGCAGAGTTGGAAGTTGAGCAATCGGCGCTCGAGAGCGAGCTTCAAACGATGGCACAGCGGTTGCCCAACATGACGCATCCGGACGTTCCGATCGGGAGCGAAGAGAACACGGTGACGCGCGCGACGATTGGCGAACAGCGTTCGTTTACTTTTCCAGTGCAAAACCATGTAGACGTCGGCGAAAAGCTCGGCATGTTTGACTTTGAGACTGGAAGCAAGGTGAGCGGGAGCCGTTTTGTCTATCTCACCGGCATGGGCGCCATGCTCGAGCTCGCTCTCATCAACTGGGCCTTCGCCAAGGTGCTCAGTAAGGGGTTTAAGCCGATGATGGTGCCGGATATGGTCCGAAGCAGCGTCGTCGAAAAGTGCGGCTTCCAGCCTCGGGCGGAAAACACACAAGTTTATAGTATTGAAAATTCTGATCTTTGCATGGCTGGGACGGCTGAGCTCCTGCTCGGAGGGGTTTACATGGACGAAGTCGTCGAAGAATCGCAGCTTCCCATAAAGATGGCTGCGTTCAGCCACTGCTTCCGCACAGAAGCTGGGGCTGCTGGAGCACAAACGCGCGGTATGTATCGACTTCACCAATTTAGCAAGGTAGAAATGTTCGTTGTCGCGACGCCGGAGCAGTCTGATGCGCTCCACGAGGAGCTCATTGCGATCGAGACGGAAATGTTTGAGGAGCTTGGGTTCCACTTCAAAGTGCTGGACATGCCGACTGAAGATTTGGGTGCGCCAGCCTATCGCAAGTTTGACGTCGAGGCGTGGATGCCTGCCTTGGAGCGTTACGGAGAAATTTCCAGTGCGTCGAACTGCACCGACTACCAAGCTAGACGTCTCAACATCAAATACAGACCAAACGCTGTTGACGGAAAGAAGCAACCTCTGGTGCACTGCCACACCTTGAATGCCACCGCGTGCGCGATTCCTCGCATGATTGTGACCATTCTCGAAAACTTTCAACAAGAGGACGGAAGTGTGATCGTACCCGAAGCTTTGCGTCCATACCTCGGCGGCATGGATGTGCTTCGTCCCACAGCGTGAGTGTTGCGATGGGTTCATTATTAGATTGTGATAATACTTCTTCTTTTGATTTATTGGGAACGGTAAGATAGCAACGTTAAATTGATGGTGGAATCGTCTGAGTATGCGAGCGAGGTTGTCTACCAGGAGAAGAAGCCCTTCTTTTGGGATTTCTTCCAGTTGTCAATCCACGCTTGAGCCGAGGCGGCTCTGCGCTCCGGTGCGGTTGCCATCCACGCATTGATCCACTCTTGCGCTTCCTTCGCGTTCTCGGCCGGGATCTTCTTCGTCGCCATCGTCGTGGAAGAAGCCGTAGCCGCCGGGGCGGCCGCCCCGGCGGCCGCCGGAGTCTTTTTCTTCGCCGTCTTGTTTGCCAAATTGGATACGGACGGTTCCGACGGGTTGCGGTTTGTGTAACCCCACAAGCCTACACCGAGAAGCACCCCAACAGGGAGAGATGCGTTGAATCGACTCACCTTTTTCTTACTTGGCGCCTTCGAGGCAACCTCCTTCGTAGCATTGACCGGCTTCGCAGTCTTCTTGTTTACCTTGTTTGTCGTCATCTTCTTCTTCGCCACCTTGGCAGCTGGGCGGCGCTTGTTATCATTCGCCGCTCGAGCCGACGCCGGCGATGTCGTCTTCTTCGCCGGCGCTCTCAACTCCGTTCCACGGAATCGATCCGGTTCCGGTCTTCGTGGTTCAACCTTTACATACATGGCTTCCGTCTTGTTGTCCAGTTCCCGACGCTGCTTGGGCGTCAACGCGTACGACGGTTCCACCAAGCTCGCCGTGAGCGTCAACGCCGCTGTCGCCGCAACCATTGCGGTTTTCACGTTAAAAGCATCCTTCGTCTTCTCATCAACACTCTTTCCAACGCGCGCGACAACCGTTCTTTCACCGCGCGTCGTCTATAGTTCCCAAAGCGAAGATTATCGATTGATCCGTCAGTCACTCTCAGCATTTTTCGTTTATTCACTTTCTTTCATCCATTCCGTTCGCGGGTAATCGTGATTCGTGCATCGTCGTCATCGTACCCTCTTGGTCGTCCTGGTCGTCACCGTCGTCGTTCTTTGCGTCGTCGTCGCTCTCAGCATCATCGTCTTCGTCTTCGTCGTCTTTGCGCGCGCGCTTGTGTACGCGCGATCACGTGTCAATCCAAAAATCCACCAAAAAAATCCAATTCACCTTTCAAACCGACGCGATCGATGCGTTTCGAGGTGCGGCGCGCGATGGATATCGGTGAAAACACCGATGGATTTTTTGTGAAACCGAAAATCAATCCACCTGTTTTGCTCGCGTGCGAGACAGAGGTCCTCAGACGGACGACGGACGGACGGACGGACGGACGGACGACGATGGCGCCGACGACAAACCCGCGCGGGGGAGGCGGCGGAGGTCGGACGACGAGCGCCGTGGGCGATGGTGCGGCGCGGAAAGCCGGGCGAGGGAGCGGCGGTGGTGGGAAGACGAAAGCTGGGCAGAGTGGTGGTAGTATCGGTGGTGGTGGGAAGAAGAGCAGAGGAGCGATGAAAGGAGGCGCGAAAGCGAAAGCGACGGCGCGAGCGCTGACGGAGGAAGAGAAAGCGGCGGAGATTGAGCGATTGCGAGCCAAGGAGGAGGAGATTGCGGTGAAAAAGGCGAGAGAGGAGGAGGCGCGCGCAAAGGAGGAAGCGGAGCGAGTGGCGGCGGAGCTCGAGACGCGAAGGGTGGAGATTGCGCGGATTAGAGAGACGAGAAGGTGGGCACGGGGTGCGAACGCGTCTCCATCGCGCCCGACTGAAGATGCGTTGAAGGGACGAGATTCGAGCATTAAGAAGAACACGACGGTGATTAAAAAATTGAGGCTGATTACAGAGCAAAACAAAGCGGCGCTGATCCAAGACTTGTCCAAGGTGAATGTGAGTAAATACATCACCGAAGCGGCAACGGCGTGCGTGGAAGGTAAAATGAAGAGTTCAGATGTCTTCGCTGCGGTTGAGATTGTATCTCTTTTGCACCAGACGTACGCGGATTTCTCGGCGCCGCTCATTGAGGCGCTGAGAACTTTTGTGCTTCCTCCGCAACCGGAAGCTCTGCTGAAGATGGCTGAAGGAGAGGCTGAGGCGCTGCCCTCACCTTTGCAGCGACGCACGAAACTGCGACTCTTCATGGAACTGTATCTTGTCGGCGTCTGTGGCGACGCAAAGCCGGTACTCGAAGCGGTGAAGGAAATGGCGCGCTTGGAGTACAAGACGGCTCCAGATTTGTATCAACACTCTCTGAGTACTCTCGCGAGCTTTGCGAAGACGTTCAACGTCGAACTACTCAGCGCGACATCTGAAGTGGCTTTGGAACCAGAAGATTTTACCGTGCCTCAAGCCATACGAGACAATTTCAAGGCTGTGCTTACTGAGTACTGCGACAGACTCTTCATGGTTCTCATGGAGGCATTCCACGCTGTTACAAATCAAGAGCGTGAAATGGCGCGACTACTTGAGAAAACGGGAGCTGTGAGTGAAACTGCCTCTGTCGAGTTTGCAGCGTTGACAAAGGTCTTTGACGGACTCTTGAAGGGCGCGTCCACACTCGCTGAAGCACTCGGTCGCGAACTGCCAGAGATGAAGAAGACGCGGGAAGAAAAGGTGCAAAGAACTGGTACCATGGAATTACACAGAGGCGGTGTCGCCAAAACAGGAGCAAACAAAGACGTGTGGGAAGATGAGGATCAGCAACACTTTTATGAGACTCTGCCAGACCTGCGTGCATCCATACCAGCTGTTCTTCTCGCAACTGCAAGTTATGAAAACGAAACAGAGGCGGAGAAGAAAGCCCGCGAAAAGGAAGAAGAGGCAGAGGGACGTAGCGCAAAGTTGGAAGGCTTGGTGATGCGGTTATCTGACTGTCTTTCGAAAGATAAAGCGGATGCCATCTGCACAGACTTTTGTTACATCGCCGCACGTGGTGGTCGCAAACGTCTTGTACGCGAGTTTATCAACGTGCGGCGCTCCGACATGGATCGCATCCCATTCTACTGTAGGATGATTGCAACTCTTTCGGCCGTCTTCGACGAAATGGCAGTGTCGACCGTCGAACTCGTCAAAGCGGAATTTGAATTTCTCGCTCAGAAAGGGAGGCGGGCTCAACTTGAAGATAGATTGAAAAACGCAAAGTTTCTTGCTGAGCTTGTCAAGTTCAAAGTCATTCCAGATGCCACAGTGTTTCAAGTCATCCAAGTCTTATTGGATGACTTTCACGAAGACAACGTTGATGTGCTGTGTAGCTTCTTCGACTCATGCGGATTTTATCTAGCTCGCGCGCAGTCTTCATCAAAACGTATGAATAGTATTCTGGATATCTTGCTAAGACTCAAGGCGGTCAGTAACCTTGATGCTCGACGGTGTGCCTTGGTTGATAGCGCGTATTACACCTGCCGACCAATCCAGAAAATGATCGAGCGAAAAGTGCGACCACCACTTCACGAGTACATCAGAAATCTCATTTATTCGCAGCTTTCCAGAAAGACCCTGCAAAAAGTTGCCACGCAACTTCTCAAACTCCCGTGGCACGACACGGAGGAATATCTGTTGAAACGACTTTTCAAGGCTTGCAGAGGCAGCCACGATTCTGTCCCGATCGTTGCGTCACTGATCGCGAGGTTGTCTGAATTCTATCCGACGCTCGCAGTTCGAGCTTTGGATACAGTTTTTGAAGATATTCGATTCGGACTCGAGACGAACGAAACCTGGATGCATCAACGCCGAATATCAAATATGCGTTTGCTGGGATGCATGTACAAGGAGCGCATCGCACACTTTAGAGAACTTCTTGACACTCTGTATCTCATCGTACTGATTGGGTACGATGGGAGACAAGCGCAAGATCACTCTAAAGATACGATAAGGCTACGCATGGTTTGTACACTGCTAGACACCGCATACAAGGTGAGAGGAGCCATTCCTTATTCGCACCGCAAGGATATCGATAAATTCTTGCTCTTCTTCCAGAGGTACGCCTTGACGAAGAACGTGCCGTTGGACGTTTCAAACGATGTCGTCGAGTTGATGCTCACGATGAATCCACAAATGAGTGTGTGTGAAACGTTTGAAGAGGCTGATCTCGAATGCAAGAAGCTTCTCGAGCGAGGAAACGATGCCGTGGGGAGCATGGAACCAATCTTGGAAGAGGACGGGGAAAGCGACGTTGATGACGACGACGAAGACGAGGACGAGGACGAGGACGAGGACGAGGACGAAGATGAAGACTACGAAGACGACGAAGAAATGGAGGCTGCATCTTCAGACGAGTCCATCGACGAGTCGATGGAAGAATCCTCGGACATTGACGTTAGTGACACCGAGACTGCTGATGATTTCAAGGAGCAGGAAGTCAAGGTTAGAATGGCACCCGAGCGCGCTTCTTTGCAAGAAGAACGCGAATTCGAGCGAGAAATGAGTAAATTCCTCGGAGTACTATCAACTCCGGGTTCATCGATGATTGGGACGGCTGGAGGCGGTAGAAATCAGGCGAACAACTCGAAAGCGGGGAGTGGCGCTACAGGGAGCACCATTGCGTTCAAAATGCTCGTCAAAAACCAAGGGAAGCAGCTGACAAAGGAGCTCAACGTTCCGGAAAGCGCTGAGTTTGTCGCGAATGTCAAACAAGTTTTGAAAGCGGAAGAAGCTGAATTGGCTAAAGTACGCCGTCGCGTCCTTAACAGCGCCATATATGATGATGCTCCGGTGGCCGCAGGCCCGCGATTTAGTCAGAGAAACGTTCGAAGAGAGCACAACATCTCAAGAAGGTTGTAAATTTAGGAGTTTTAGTTCAAAGTCAATAGTGATTCATCAAATCGTTGCTAACCTAGTCGCATTTTCAAAGCTTAACCGCATCAACACCCGCGGCAATATCTTCCACAACTACGTATGCACACGCCGGAGCGCCCGGTGTGGCTTCGTCTGCCTTGCTACCCGCAGCTTCATCCGTCGTGAAGCAAACCTTAATCTCCGAGACGCCCACCGCGCGCTTGATAAAATCGATGTTCTCCGTCAACACGGCGTGCTCATCGAACATGAGCTTCGTGTTGAGCGCAGAAGCGCCGGCAAGGTTGGCTTCATCCATCTTGAACTTGATGAAAGGCATTACCATCTTCATGACGTTCTTGAAGTTTGCGTCAGCGGCAAGTTCGCTGCTCTTGACCTTGACCAAAATATCAGGGACTGGCGGAAAGGATTTGTTAGCGCCGTCGTAGCTCTCCGCCAAGATCCCGAGGCAAATGGCTCTCCAGCCGACAAACTCACTCGCGACGACAATGGTGGCTTCAGAGACGCTCTTTGGCGGTCCCTTAGGTCCCTTCTTCGGCGGCGCCGTGCACTTGGCGATGCCCTTGCGCATGTTGGTAATCAAATCGTTCAAGTACTTGTTCGCGGCGGTGAGTGCGACATCTTCGGCCTCACCAGTGGGGAAACCAGCGTTGGTAACGGAGCCTTCCTTCTTCAGAATGGTGCCGTAAATGTGTTCACACGTGTGCGGACAAATCGGCGCGAGGAGCAACGTTTGGACCTCAAGGAAACGCTTGACGAGATCGGCGTGCATACCGCCATCTTCAGGGCTCATCAAACGGTAAGCATCTCTCGCGGCTTGCAAATCATAGAAACCAGTCTTAAGAGCCTCGCGGAACATCATGTTGTCATAGTTCTTCTGCGTCTCGGCGATTGCCGTGTTCATCGCATTGTTGAACACGCGATCGATAAACTTGTTGGCTTCACCATTTCTCAACTTACCAGCTTCCATTTCCGCAATCTGTTCTTCAAACCAAGCGAGTTCCTTCGTCAATCGCAAAATGGCCGCATTGGCAGTATCGTCGACGTAGTTGGCATCCTCAACAGTATCACCGGCATCTGCCAACGTGAAGCGCATGGCGTCCGCACTGAACTCTTCAATCGCTTGTTTGAGCGTCTTAAAGTTACCCGTCGACTTGCTCATCTTCTCGTTGTTCAACAGCAAGTGACCGTTCGTTCTAAACGAACGTGGCCACATCTTCTCATCCTCCCAAATAGCGGTGTGGTTGTAGATGGCGAACGTCAAGTGGTTCTGGATTAAATCCTTGCCGGAAACTCGGAGATCGAACGGATACCAGAAGTTGAACTCGTTAATCATACGATCGAGCAATTCTCGAGGGAAAGCATCCTCAGAAGGCTTCTCAGTCCCCAAAAAGATGGCATCCCAAACTTCATCAGTCATCTTGCTCGGATCGACAGACGGGCGCGCTTGGCCAAACATGTCGCCTCCTTGCAATAAGTGCGCGATGGTGTAGTAAGCCATGTAGATGGTAGAGTCAGACAAAGACTCAATCAAATATTGCTCATCCCACGGCATTCTCGTGCCGAGACCGAAAGAGCGGCTGCAAGCCCACTGGCGCAACCAGCCAAGCGTGTGTTGGAACGAGTTGCGAGCCTCGTCATGGTAGCAGTTCATGTTCTCGAGACATTTTTCGGCACGTTCCTTCCAGGCGTCTTCACCGTACTCCAAGTACCACTGATCAGTGAGCGCGACGACGCACTCACCGCCCGAGCGCGACATCACGGTACGCTCAGGTTCACTATAAACGAGACCAGTGTTGTCATCAATCATTTCTTGTCTGATCAACGGCTTCGCCTCCTTGACCGGTTTACCCTTGTGGTTACCGAGGATCATAACACCATCGGTGAAACCCTTCAAGTAGGTTCTGTGCTTGGCTTCATCAAGCTTGACGCGATCGTTTTGCGATTGAATCTTCAATTCAGCACAAACCTTTGGAGCGCAAGCGTCGCCAAACTCTGGGATGTGCACACACGGAACAACCTCGAACGGCATGACCCACTCATCCTTCACACCAAACTTCTCGCGCAACGCCGGCTTGGCCTTCAAATCGCTGAGAGCCATAAAGTCATCCGGCGAGTCAGACGGCACCGAGGTGACGACACCAGTACCCTTGTTCATCAAAATGGTGAGCATCGGCAAGCAATAAATCTTTTCAAGCTCGGCTCTCGGGGACTTCACGGCGCAGCCGATCAGCGATTGACCCTTGAACGTAAGCAAGCACTTCGGTTTACCTTCTTCCGCGAACTGTTCTTGGTAAGACAAGTTCAAGGCGGCTCTCTCACACATGACAACGACTTCGCCGTTTGCAAGTTCGTAAGCGCCGTAGTCACCATCCGGCAGAATCCAGCAGTTGGTTTGGCCGTACATGGTTTCCGGACGGAGCGTCGCGGCAGCCAAGAAAACCTTCTTGCCAGCCAACGGAGCGAGATCGCCGGTGAGGCACTCATCGTACACTGCCATCTTGATGAGCAAATATTCTTGTGGACCGACACCCTCACCAGAAGCTCTGTCGTGATCCGCGCAGGGCTGACCATCAATCGGAGAGTACACGGCATAGCGCTTCGCCTTGACAATCTTACCAATCTTTTTCAAAGTGTTGAATTGCCAGCGGACAAAGGCATCGTAGAACGGGTTCGCATCCGTAGTGATGAAAGAGCGACGCCAGTCGACTTGGCAACCCATAGCTATGACATCTCTCTTTGCCAGCGGAGGAAAGTAGTTCAACCAGTGCATGGATTCCGCAAAGTTTGGAATTTCATCCTCCGGGATACCGCTCGCCTGCATAATTCCCCACTGCGTCGTCTGAGTGCCCTTCTTGGCGGTAGCCTTGGACTTTTTGGCTACAAACTTGGTGGGGTCCACCGGGCCTGCGTTGGCGGCTTCCTCCGCCGCCTTGGCTGCCGCCGCCTTTTCCAACTCTTCCGCGTTCGGGAAAACCGGCGGGTTACCATACTGCGCAATTTCCTTCTTAATCTTATCCGCGCACGCCTTGATCGGCATACCCGTGCAGTGAAACGCAAACGGAAACAACGTCTGATCGCCCTTCAACCTGTGGTATGCACTCGCAAACTCGAGCTTTGACAACGAGAACGCGTGTCCGAGATGAAGTAATCCATTCATGTACGGGTACGGGAAGTTTCCGAAGAACTTTTCCTTCTTCACACCATCGTTCGGCGCGTCCACCTCGAACGTTTTCTCCGTCGCCCACTTCGTCTGCGCCTTGGCTTGCAACTCGAGCAGGAGATCCCGTCGAGCCGTGTTCTTTTGCGAATCAGCCATCGTGCTCGCGCGCGCTGTTTCTCTCTCCCAGGTATCTAACCGCGCCTGGATCGGGGCGCAGCGTCGAGGCGTTTCTTTCCGTACCGGGTCGGTTCGAGTCTGACGCGCGGTGCGAGCGTCGTCGTCTATCGTCCGTCGGTTCGTCCTCTATCCTTTCCGCAGTGGCGGCTGATTGCGTTGATTATTTTTCGAGAGCGAACAAAGGAAAGGACGCGCTGCGATTGATGGGACGAGTCGTGAACCGTTTTCTTTTTGAGTGAGGGTGAAAAAACAGTCGCCGAAAAAAGGTGCGGAGTGTGTGGACTCTTGCGCTACGAAGGACACTTCGCGACGGCACTCGACGACCGGAAGAAGAGGAGGACGGAGAGGAAAGATGCCGAGCGATGTAGACAATCACGGTCGACCAATCTGGACGCCGTTCGCCAACCCGAGCGCGACGAGCGGTAAGTCGCACGGGGTGGAACCGGTGCTTCGACAAAACATTCTGAATTCGGAATACTACCGAAGGATTTCGAAGGAGGGCGATTTCATGCTGCTCGTGGATGAGATTTACGAGCAGGTGGATCACGCGGAACCTTGGATGTGTGGAAACGCTCGAGGGGCTTCGAGCGGGTTTTGTCTTCTGTTTCGACTGGCGGAGATGTGTTTGACGGATAAGCAAATCACGCACTTGGTGACGCACGGGGACTCTCCGTTTATACGAGTCATTGGATTTCTGTACATTCGATACGTCGTGGATGGAAAGGAGCTGGGTAAATATCTCGAAAAGTACTACGGCGACGCCGAGGTTTTCACCCCGTCGCCAGGGGGTAAAGAGGTGACGATGGGAACCTTTGTGAGAGACTTGGTCCTGGACCAGCACTACTTTGAGACCATTTTCCCGAGAATCCCCGAGGTGGCGCGGCGTCAGCTCGTCGCTAGGATTAAAGAATTGGGATATTCTGATAAGCCTCTCGGATGCGGCGGTCAAGGTGGGAGCAGGAAAAATGATCCAGGGCACGGGCGTCCACAGTCCGTCAAGGACTCTCTGTCCACGCGCGTTGGACGTCGTGCTCCTGTCTCCGATGGAGACGATTACCACGGTCGCCGCGAGGGCAAACACCATCATCGTGGGGATCATAGATATGATAGGGATAGTCGTCGCGATCGTTCGCGTGATAGGTCGCGCGATCGCGATAGACGTCGTAGCCGTAGCCGTGATCGTGACCGCGGCAGTGATAGGTACAGACCATACGACCGCCGTGATCGTCGCGATGATGATAGATACGATCGACGATACGACTAGCTAGAGAAGTTGATTCAATACATTATGTCCTATGCTAATCTAAACTTTTTTGTATCCATGGATGCTCGAGTGCTTCCAAAGCGGTCGGGCGCGCATCAGGATTGACACACAGTAGTTGTTCCAAAAAGTTGACGAAATCGTCATCGCACTCACCGAGTCTGCGTCGTAAACAGGTTCGCTTCGGTCGCAACACGACCAATACGCCACTCATTTCCTCTATCTCAAATGGGAAACCTTCCTTGGTGAAGTACTTGTGACTGTCTGCGCCTTGCGCCAGAAGCTCGCTATCAAAAGGCCCCCGAATGCTCACCATTCTGGCTAGCAAAGTCGCGACCGATTTGTTGCGAAATAGCACCTCTCCGGTGTAGAGCTCTGCTAAGATGCAGCCAAGCGACCATAGGTCAACCTTCTGTGAGTACGTAGCTCCTAAAATGACCTCCGGAGCTCTGTACGCGCGAGATTGAGCGTAGCTGCTCATGCGGTCGGTGGTGAAACACGAACTCCCGAAGTCAATCAGCTTAACAGTGCAATCTGTGTACGATCGCATCAATACATTCTCTGGTTTCAGATCGCAGTGTATCAAATCCAACTCATGCAGAAATGTGAGTGACTTCAGCACTTGTTTTGCGACGGATTGAATGCGACTCAACGTAAAGTACGGCGATTCAGCAGTCTCCCGTTCATACTGTTGAAATTCGTACAAGTTTGCTCGCAAGAGCTCGCTCACGATGAACAAATGCTCCTTGTAATAGAAATAATCATGCATTCTCAAGATTGAGTGTTCATCTTTCGGATCCTTGTCGTTCAACATCTTCAATAGCTTGATCTCATCGAGACCTTGGTCGAAAAAGTCCTTGTTGTTCTTGATGATTTTAAGACAGACAGCCGTATTCGTTTGTAGGTCTTGCGCTCTGACCGTCTTACTAAACGCCGCTCGGCCAATTCCCTCCACAACTTTGTATCTATTCGCGATCACATCGCCGTACTTGACGATGAAATCTTTTGATTCTTCAAATCCAGTGCGAGAGGCGTGATGATACACTTTCAGATGAAACACGTCGTAAGCATTCATTGCGGCATTTTGTGCAGAGTCGCTCCAACCCGTTGGCATTGGAGTTTCTGTGCCATCTTCAGCATCTCCTTGTGCAACGTCGCCAAAAGTAAAACTTTCGCCTCTGTCCAGAACTCTCGTTCTCTTTTCTGGTTTTGTCGAGTGCGCGTCGTTCGCCTTCAAATCAGGAGAAAATGTCACGTGACCGTCTGCGTACTCATCTGCCTCTATGATTGGATCAGCCACGCCTTCAAACGACTCCACCAAATACTTTTTCACGTCCTGTCGAGGAATAGAAAATCTGTCGAATCCTTCATCATCGTTTCCATTGTATTCGCACGCAACCTCTGCATTCTGTCGCCAGTGTTCCAAAACTTCCTCGTGCGATGCAGCCGCTTCTGGCAAGTCGTACGGCTCGATGATCGATGGGGTTCGCGCGTGACGCTTCTGATTGGCATCAACGTCACCATTCGCGGGAGTCATCGGCTTGATTGCCTCACCGCATACGTTCATACTATGAAGACGTCGCAGTAGACCAGGTTGCCACGAATCCTCATCCTCTTCGTCCTCCTCAGCTTTCGTTCCGCCAGGAGTGCTCAAACCCGCCGATTGCGGTATGATGACACCAGGACCACCCGCCAAAGACACAGACGCAGCCGCTTCTTCCTCCTCCGCCGCCGAAAGCGTACTTTTTTCACCTCGATTGGACTCCAGTCTACTCGTCAGCTCGGCAACTAACGCCTCTTCGCACCGGAGAAGCTCGTGCCTTCGCAAGAATTGGAGCGTGCGCTGGAGCTCATACCCATCCTCACCGAGACCGAAATCCATCTAGCGCCTTTTCGTCGCGAAACCGCGCGATCGCGGTCACGTTGTGACGTCCGTTGCCAATTCTTTCACGCGTCTCTTGACCACTCTCAGCCCTCTAGACGAGACGCCAGTTCGGGACTCACCGGCTCTGATCGACGCTGTGCGACTCGGCGCAGATGACGACAATTCGTCCGTTTGCGTGCGATGACTTGTTCGCGTACAACGACGTGAACACCGACGCGCTCACGGAGACGTATTCGTTGTCGTTTTATCTACACTACCTCGCGACGTGGCCTGAATATTTTAGCTCGGCGACGACGACGGAGGGTAACGTGGCGGGATACGTCATGGGAAAGTGCGAAGGGGAAGATGAACTATGGCACGGACACGTCACGGCGGTCACAGTGGCTCCTGGATATCGTCGACAAGGCCTGGCGGGCAAGCTGATGTGCGAGCTCGAGGAGGTCACAGAGAAGACACACGACGGCTTCTTCGTCGATCTGTTCGTGCGCGTCTCCAACGCGCTGGCGATTGGTATGTACGAAAAGTTTGGTTACTCTGTGTATAGGAGAGTCATCAACTATTACAGTGGCGAGGAGGATGCGTTTGACATGCGGAAAGCGATGAGGCGCGATGCGGCCAGGAAGAGCGTTGTACCTAGCGGTCGTGATTGGCACCCTCACGAATTGGAATGGAACTGAATTTATTCTAGACATAAAGTAGATGTAGACGTTGAACTAGTTTTGCTATTGCTAGGTAATCAATCACCCGGTGTTTTGCACCGCCAGCCACCACTTGAAGTCTGCTCGGCCGCTCGTCGCGCCGAGGACTCGATCTTTGAGCTCTTCGGCCACGCCCTCCTCAATCTCGATCTGTATATGAACTGAACCGTCATCCGAATACTCTTCATCGATTTTTAGCGCGGCGAACTCATCGAGGGCCAGGTAAATGCTTCCCAAGTCTTGTGGCGAACAATTGACAACAGCGTCAACCTTGGCTCTGACTTCCTTGGAAGTTTCTGCTGCCGCTTCGAGCGCGAGCTGTGCCGCTCCTCCATAAGCTCTAATGAGCCCCCCTGTCCCGAGCTGTGTACCACCATAGTACCTCGTCACTAACACGACGCAATAATCTAATCCGGAGGTGTTCAGTGCCTGGAGTATTGGCTGACCGGCAGTTCCACCTGGTTCGCCGTCATCGTTAAAGCGGTACACGCTCTCGCCAAGACGAAAGGCCCAGCAGTTGTGAGATGCCTGCGGATCGCCTCTCTCTTTGATGAACGTCAACGCGTCCTCTGGCGACGTACAAGGCGCTGCCAAGGCGACGAAACGACTCTTTTTGACCTCCGTCTCAGACTTAGAGACGTCCGTGGGGGTGCGATAAAGCGCCGATGGGACGGCTACGCGGCGACGACGAGCCGTTGATAGACTACGAGAAATTACCGCGGGGACGAAGACCGTCTCTCCGAGCGTCCGAAGCGTTGATGACAACATCAGGGCAAGTCAGGCTGTGGGGACATGGGCGTGCGTTAAAGTCTTCATTTACTCGTCTCGCTGTCAATTTTTTCTAATGTCTAATGTGTGCATACTATTGGTACAACTACATCCACTCTTCGGCATGAATTCCTCGCTGAGATTGACTAGTTTGTACTGTGCGATTCGCTGCGAAGAGAGTATTCAGCTTGTCGGTACCGTCTGGGCGAGCGTTACGTCGAGGAGAAGGAGAACCAGCTTTGATTTCCCCAGCATTCCAACCGACTTGTGTCTCGTGATTCTCCATCTGAGTCATGCGAAGACTCGGCATTCCGAGTTGAGTCTTACCTCTAGTTCTCCTGCCTTGAACGACAGTGTTTTCCGCACCTTTTGGCGAGAGTGGGTCTGGAAGAGGCATGTCTTGTGGTCCGGCGTCGTGTCCATCCACATCCATACCGCTCACAACATCATTGAGCAGACCTCCTATGCCATCTTCGTCACCTCTAACTCGACGTGCGCTAGACTTTGATCGTTTACTCGCTGGAGTAACACCTGAAGATGTGCGCGAAAGAGGTGTCTTACCACGGGAACCGACCGATCTGTTGTTCTTGCCATCAACGACTGCACTTCGTCCGGTTACGCCTTTGGGAGTGGTGAGTGATTGATTGGCAGGTCCAGGAGAAGACGTTTGAAGTAAACTCGATAGGTCTCTACCAACAATTTGCTGAGCGATTGACTTCCTCGCTTGGACATCAGCTGATTGAGTCAGCTCTGGTTGAGGGACGGGTTCTGCCGGTACTGTTGCCGTGGGTGTAGCCGCCATATTGTCATCTTTTGGAACGAAACCTGATTCACTCAAACACTTTCCGGCACGTATGCATTCTTCCAACCACTCTTTTGTAGTGACCTTTATACCCCATTCCATGGCGCCTTCATACTTTTTGCCGGATGGAATTGGCGTGATTAGATGAGTATTCTTGCTACGCCGAAGCTTGTCGCTGTAAGTAGCCTCGTTCAAGACGCACATCATCTTGATCTCCCGTTTCGTCTTCTCATCGTACTGCGACGTACTGATGCAAAATTCATTCATTCCCGGGATGGGGACGTCGCATGGCATGGGCTCGTATATCATTGAGTCCTTGACAGAGATGATGGAGCCTTGCTCCAGGCACTCCTCCAACCACGCACACGTTACGAATTGCATATTTCCAATCTGCATCGACGCCAAGGTCCTGCGTTCCTTTGCGCTTGGTGTGGATGGACAAACCATGAAAACGGCACTCATGAAATCCCTACCGACGCGCGAGTCTATCACTCGGCCACCTCCTTGACTAACAAAATCACGCGCAGTTATCGCCTCTTCCTCGCATAACAACGCTGAAAGCGCAATGCGAACATCGACAAATGGCGTATTGATCGCAGCCGGTTCGCATGATTCGCCCTGTCTGTCGTTTGTAGTTGGTTCTGTCGGTAGGAGCTCTGTCCCGTAAGTTTCTGGGACGTTCGCTCGAGACAAATTCTCTCGAGTAAAAGGATTTTGAGCGCGAGACATCAATTTTGGAGGCGAACGCATCTGGTTTTGGATGTTGGCCGCTTCAGGATTCAGTCGACTAGTTCGACACTGACGATTGCTTACGTCACCACCAACGTGATCATCGCTGGAAATAGTCGCATTCCCGCCTGATTGCATCCCGGAGTTGTTGCGCTGTGCCGTGTGGCTTGCCTTAATTTTGCTCCATAGACTTTCTTCAATAAAAAAGTCTTCCAAAGGGAGGAGCCGTCGCTCATCTTCGCACTTGATCAACCAGTCACCCTTAACACAGCGATCCTTCACAGAACGAACATCATACAAATGCTGAGGTGTACAATACTTGCCAATGACGATGTGTGTCGCCTTGTTGAAATCGCTGGTGGTTATCCCCGCACCGGCGCGCACCCGTTTCACCTGTTCAAACGCATACTTCTGAGCTCGAAGCTTGAGTTCCGGATCTGTCTCCGTCTCGTAAGAATCAAATCCAACCATGAAAATGCGACATCCAAAGAGGTAGTGTGAATCCCACGGGGTGTCATCTTCCTCAAGAGGTGGCGGAACCCATTTCACGGGCGCCGGTGCTTCATGCGCACTTCTCTCCAAAACTAAGTAAGGTGTCTCATCCAATTTTTCCTGAGCTCGGATGCAATCCATCAGCCATTTTGCACTAACGATTTTTACTGATTCCCAATGCGCCGCGTGATCGTACTTTGGACCTTTTGGCTCCTTTGCTAACAAGTGCGTACACTTGCCTTCAATCAAATCTGCATAATACTTACCGCCGTTCTCCTCCACCTTCTTGCTGATACTATCCCTAAAGCGTCGGTCTGTGTAGCCAGTCAGACAGACGTTACACCCTTTGAGCGGTTGAATCTTGTAGCGATCCATGGGCGCTAATTTCCCCGCATTTGCACTAACTTGCAACCACTCAAAACTGACAATCGGTTTCCGCAGCTGTCTCGCGCAGTCGTACTTCACCGAAGCCGTGGTTGCCGCGACGCAGACGTCGAAATGATCCTCAATTTTAAACTCCGGTAAATACGTAATGCCCAGTGAGTTACAGAGTTCACCGATCTCGTGCTGGAAAGGGAGAAAGAGTTGCGTGTCAGTCCTTCATGCTCCGAGGCGGATTTCAAAAAACGAACGTACTCCTTTCTCGGCGTTGAACCCCGTCGCGATGATCGCCGTGGACATCGCGAGTGCGCGCGCTGCAAACAAATCTACTACAGTGATCTATGACTCGACACACGACTCCTTTGTAGTTTTAAGACGCCTCGTCGCGCGGACAGCGTGTGAGGGAGTGAAGTGAAGTGGTGCTCACTTTTCACTGTTGGGTCGATGGAGAAAAAACTTGGCAAATGGAAATTTCAAAAGGCTCTAGAGTTCTATGCGTCCGAGTGAGCCTCGAACGAGTGAGCTAGCTAATAAAACACTTTGTTACGAACGTGACGCTGAGTAAACGTAAACGTGACGTCGAGTCACTACGTTTTGGGAATTTGCGCAAAAGATTTGAGTAAACCATCAAGCGTTTTGCGCATGGCAGCCAACTCTTTATTCTGCTTGTCTACCGTCGACTCTAAATGTTTGACTCGAGATTCAAGCTTGGTTTGGGCTTGCTTGGATCCAGAATAATCTTTATACATATCGACATGCTTCGTTTCCAGAGCGAGAAGCGCGGTGTCGAGCGCTTTTAATCCTTGAAATCGAGACTCATTTTCTTCCGTCACCGCCGTGGCCCACCGTTCCAGATCCCCCACGCGTCCCGTCAGCTTGGACTTTGACTCGAACAGCATTCTGAGATGGTTGTCTACGTTTTGCGTCAGGTGATTGGCTAAGTCACCTTGTCTCACGGGATCGCTGCACCCAAGGTCGTGGTACGGACACTGAACGCCTTTCATGTTGCAAGGACCGAGAGTGTGCTCCTTCATCTCTCTACGCATCACCAACTCTCCGCACTCGAGCACACAGTCGATAAGTTTAAAGGCACATCGCGCATCGTGCTTATCTTGTTGTCTCAAACTGAAGCTACAGGGACATCCATCGTTTGGACACGACACGGGTCTGAAAGGACAGATCATCTTGTGCTCATACAGCGCTTCTTCGCCTCCGTAACAACTCGAGCAGTGGGCTTGATTATCGCAATCATATCCTCCCCTAACCAATGTCACCGCCAATCTGTGACGATCTCCTTCTGCCCATGCATCTTCTCGCACGAGTAACTCTTCCGTCTTTGCCACCGCGCTGTCCACTGTGCCCGTCAAGGCGGCTAAAACGCCAGACATGACTCCCCTCTTCTTAGCCGTCCAGCCCTCTAAAACGCTCAGCAAGTCTGATAGACGTTTCTCACCCACTTTTAACGTGCTCAAGAGCTCCTCTTCGAGCTCCTCGGCGAGCGCGTTAGCCGTTTTCACTTTAGATGCATCGCTGGATAAGAGCGAGCTCTGGTAGACGACCGCTCTGCACACGGCATCGTGCAGCGCCACGGCGATGTTCGTGCTCGTGGAGATGCACACGTGATCGCACGTAAACGTACCGGTATTTTCTCCGGTTTCGTTCACTTCCGGCATCTCTCTATGCGGGTCGAACTGTGTTGCATGAATGACTGAACGATAATCGCTTGAAAAGTGGACAGTTGGCCGCCTTTGCAAAGGCAGAAGGAAGAGTCTTTTCATATGCATGAACTCTATAGTAAATCTTTACAACTTAGACGCGTAGTATCTGGAGGCTATTACGGAATGCGATCGCGATCCAGTCGGGCTGAGTCGCGCTCCACTGCAGCTGATTGATCTCGGCTCCGGCGGAGTAGGCGAGGATCGGGTCGAGGCCACCCTCTGGCGGTTGGTTCATCGTAGACAAATCCCAAATCAATGCCTGACTATCGTCACCTGCGGTGCACATGTGGCTTGAACTGTGCGGTGCCCACGCCAAGGTGTTTACACTGGACCTATGGCTTCGAAGCTCCGCCACCGGAAGCGTTGGAAAGCGAATGTCCAAGATTATCACCGGACTATCCATGCAGATCGTTGCCATGTATCTCGGGTCTTGCTTGTTCCATCCTAACCGAAGAAGCGGCGTATCCGGCGTCTGACTCTCATAGATGATCGTACTGTGATCCTTATCTCTCAAATCAAACACCCGGACGCTACCGTCTGCGCTCACGCTCGCAAACACCTCCGGTCCACCCCACGCTATGTCATACACCTCCTTGTCGTGAGCAATGAGTTGCGTATCCACGCACTCTCGCTCGACGTCCCAAATCGTACATGTCGTATCGATGGACGACGTACCGATCCGCTGAAGCTTAGTCTCGTTCCAGTCAAAGCTCGTCAACGGCGCACAAAATTCACTGCTCTTATTGTTGTTCAACAGCGACTTCATCTGCACAGAGTTGTCATCCATCACCTGCCAGATTCTCAGGTAGTCTCCCGTGGTGGCGAGGAGATCTTCCTTTGTGCACTCCTTGTCTGGAATGAACGCAATCTTGGTACACGGGTACGGATGCGTGAACGAACACTGTGTTTCCTTTGGGAACTCACCTGTCTCATCATCCAGCGTAATGATCTCAACCTTGTTGCTGTACTCCTCCACGAAAGAACCCAAGGCGAGTCGGAAGCGCTTATCTTGACGAACCTGTTGCGAGAAGGGAGAAATTCGCGCGGGCGCAGTCAGTATCCATCCATCATTCATCGCGTTCACAAGCATCGCGGCAGTCACGTTGATTTCGATCCGTCATTCATTCATACGCGCCGCGCCATCGCAATCCCTCGGTTCGCCCCTCGATCGCCGTCCAGTTCTGTTTGCATTCCGCCCCGAACGAACAACCCCTTTGTTCGCGGCGCGTCCTGACGGCGCTCTCCTCCTCTCTCCTCGTCCTCGTCCTCCTTCATCGCGCGTCTTCGTCGAATACGTACGCTCCAGTTACACGCATATATCATCCACGGCGCCTCATACGTGTAAATCTCCGCTCTCTTCCCGGCGTTCATCGCGCTTCTCTGTTCTCAGTCGTCGTCGTCGATCCAACAAAGAAGCCAATCCTCCAATCAATCCTTTCCTTTATAGTCGTCCCGGTCCCCGTATCGACGTCGCGGACGCGAGAGCACCGTTCCCGTGGCGAGATGAAACGACTCCCGTCTCTCAGTCCGCGTCCTCGTCTCGACGTCGCGCCCTTCGCTCGCGTCGGGGACGCAGACTGTGGCGCGTCGAGGTCGGCTCGTTCCGCGCGCTGACGTGTGCGAATCCAAACCGAGTCCCTCGAGCCTGGACGGTTCGTGATTCAAAGGATGAGATCCAGAAGGGTACCTGGCGATTCATGAATCAAAGAGTTCGGGAAAAACCAACCTCTGAGGGCGCGGTTCCTCTCGGCAGACCGCGGACGACGACCGAGTTTGTTTGAGACAGTGGACTCTTCGCGTCAGCTCCTCGAAGGAATCGATTCGTTTCGTCACCGCGGTCTGCGTTCGTTACGACGCGAACGCGAGTTTCGGTGGTGCCGCGTAGGTGGGGGAGTGAGTAAAAGTAAGATGGAGGCGGCTGGGCGCGAGTCTCGAGCGAAAACCATGGCGGCGGCGATCGAGCGGTTGGATACGGTTCGATCCGTCGTCGAGTCGCACGAGAAAATGCGGGAGGACGACGCGGAGACCGGTCTTGCGCGGGGCGACGCGGTGGGGATGGTTGGGGCGAGGGGCGAAGAGGAGGTGACCATGCGGGTGCTGTGTTTGGGCGCAGATAGGCGAGAGGGAACGACGCCGGCGGAGACGTCGGAACTATTTGAGGAGGTGCGGACGCGGGCGAAAGAAGGCGGCGTTGATGTCGTGGAGGTGACGTGCGTCGGTCCGAACGTCAAGGTTGAGGATTCGTACGATTTGGGGGTGGTGTATGACTCGGCGGAGACTCGGGGAATCGAAGAGTCAGAGTCCATGGCTGCGCTGCGCGTGGAATACAGAACTGGTTTGTATCACGAGGAGGTTGAAGACAAGAACCCAACGCCTGATGTGGCGTTTGCGTTTAACGCTGGCATTTGGGGGTACGATCCGAGCGATTGGCATCCCACTATTGAGCGCGTGGTGGTACAGGAGCAGACGCCGCTCGTCGTGACAAGCTACTCGCTTCTCGAGGCGGAATCTGACGAAGATGCCATGCGCTCGAGTCTAGAGCACGTCGGAAATGTATCGTGGGAGTGGGAAGCTGAAGAAAATCCTTCGTCTTCGAGCGCGATTCGCACGCTCGGGTTCGACCATCACGAATATTTACAGGACAAGGATGGGGAAGACTTGTTTGAGAATTCAGCCTGGCAATGTGTCGCTTTGGCTGTGTAGTTCATTGTAGTGCATTGGATATTGATGATTTGCAAGAGTTGTAATGTTTCGTTTGTGACTTTTGATTGTTTCAACGAAGTGGACAGTACGTGAGCGCGCCTGTTATTGCATTCATGTCGCGAACGTGAGCCTGAATAATACCAAATGTCGATTCGTCTGAATGAATTCCGTAAGAGCTCGTCAATCCGACGCCGCGGTCGTACCAATGCCAGAAAATCGTACCAGCAAGCTTACCTTCGTACGCCGCGCGCTCAGCCACGTCGAAAGCATCGCGCATGAATCTGTCTCGCTCTGCAAACGTCGAGGATTCCTTCTTTTTGCCAAATTCTTCGAGAATGAATGGCTTTCCAATCTTCGCAGCCAAATCGATGTGCGTCTGAATGTAACGGCGCTGGAATTCCACAGTCTTTGGCTGCCAATTATCCATCCACACATGGATCGATGCAAAGTTGATGCAAGGGATCTGTGTGTGTGCAAGCCAACTCTGACCTTCGCGAGCAGCCCAATCGCTACCGACGCCCGGGTTGAGATTTCGTAGTTCCTCGGAGTCGTCACTGTGAAAGAAGCCTTCGTACCCAAGACCGACGAGATGATTCGGCGCGAAGCGTTTCAAATGCTGACACATTTCATTCATCCATCGACCGATAGTTTCTCGCGGACAGTTTTGACAACGTGCTTCGTTGATGAGATTGTAACCGAATATTGTTGGGTCTCGACCATAAATTCTCCCGTTGATCATGTTTCTCCGCGTCGTAATCTTTTCAATCATTCGCTTGAAAAGTCGTGTTGCCGCGTCGTCTGTGTAAAAGTCCTGATGCCGCGACGCGGTATCCGACCACTCAACGTATTGGTCTACTCCTCCGACCGAATACCAGTTGTCTGCAAGCACGATGAGAATTTTCAATCCGCGTTTCCGCGCTTCATCCAGGAAGAAATCGAGACCTTGCAAGGCGTCTTCGTCCCAAATACCAGGCTTCTTCTGAACTTCGTTGCCTTTAGTGATCGTATGCGCCCAAATCCGAATCAATTTCATGCCTGAGTTGACACCTTCGTTCATGAGTCGCACGATGTGCTCTCGTCCTGGGAGCGGAAGGTGTCGTGCAGGAGGACCAGCGTTCGACGCAGCCTCCATCACTTCCCATTGATTCCATCCCGCAAACACGAAATGTTTGCCGTTGATGTGAAATTCGTTACCATTCACGCGGACGAAAGCATCTTCAGGCAGACATGTGGTCGCCTCAACCTGATCGGCGAGCGATTTAGAGTAGTCGAGAGCATTGTGCATACCGCTCGGTGTGCTGCGAAACCATTCCGCCGAGTGATCTGCAAACACTGGTGATGAAAGGAACGCGATGGCGACGAGGCAAGCGATCATGATCGGCGGCGTCACATGGTGGCGTAGATGTTTTCCAGCCGGTTCTTCACATGGTTGGTTCGTAATTCACACATCATGTGTCACATGTTGTTAAATTGTTCCGATTAGTCTCCTATCCTTTTCCTTTTTCAGCGCCATAACGGATGCCTTCATTTCTTTGAAATGAGCAAGCAGTATATCCTGTTCCAATTGTTGCATCTCAGCGATGATTGAAGTGGCTACGTCGGGCTTCAATCGTCTGATGACTTCTTTTTGAGCAGTCACACTCAACTCGGAGAGAACCAAGGCGGCTTCGTGTGGTGGTTCTCGAGATATCTGACGAGTGCGCATTTTGATTGTTTCTAATGATGATTCACCTCTACCTGACGCTCGGGGGCCGCGACGTCTTCTCGATTCCATTCTGCGGAAACTACCGTCCCGTCGAAAAGAAAAAGAAGACAGGAATTCGTGTTCCTCAGCCGATTTCTTCGTCATGGCGCCATCACCTCTAAGCAGCCGATCTATTTGGGCTATTTCTATTGCACTTTGTTCATCCGGACGATCATCTTTCGGTAAGATCGGTCTATCGTCATCCAGTGCGAGCTTGCGAGCCCATTGCCACTTGCCCTTTGCTCGTTCGCGTTCGACTCGACTTCTGATCGCAGCCTCAATCACCTTTGCTTGCAAATTATCGAATTGAACATTGTCCTTGTTGAGTTTCCGGATGAGCTTGGTACACCTAGGTGCTAAAGCTTTGATCCTCTTCTTGTACATGCGGTCTGGCACCTCAAAAATCTCAGGAAACTCTTGGTAAACGCGATTGAAATCTTGCAACGAGAGCTCCGTCGAGCACTCTCTGGTGAGGTACAAAATCGCACGTTTCACCAAGTTTCTGACGGGCCTCAAGAACTCGCGTCGATCAGCTCGTCGATCTGCAATATACGTCTCTTGTATGTGTCTATCCAAAGCGGCATCGATGGATGAGTTCTTCATCTTGATGGACTTTATCTTTCCAAACTGACGCTCCTTGGATTTTTCATACTCCCAAAGTATCGAGCTAAACTCTGAACGGTCTAAAACACCGTTTCCATCGTAATCCACCAGAGCGAAAAGGAAGAGAACGTTCGGAAGAATCTTCTCATTCTCTCTTGACTTTCGATGCGATGAGGCTTGCGCTCCTAGAATTCCGAGAGTGCCAACAAACTCTTCAAAGCTAATCTTCCCGTCTGAGTCAGTGTCAAAGTAGTCCAAGAGTGCTCTCAACCAAAAGCTACGCCGGTCGAGGCCAATCACCCTGCACAATTCGGAGCGTTCGATCGTCCCAGACCCATCCGTGTCGAATTTAAGGAAATCTCGGCGGACGCGTCGCAAAAGAAACGAGCCTCTCATGGCGGTCTCGAATGGGCTCAACCGTATGCGTTTGGGAAAGACTCGCCGTCTGAGTCGTACCAGCCGGGAAAGCCAGCTCGTCTTTCGCTCGGGTTCATCCTCCGTTTCCGAATCCACATCCTCGGCCTGCGGACGTTTCTCCAAGGTTTCCTCCACCTTTTCCTGCACAACCTCAGGGACTTCCTCTTCCTCCATGTCGAGAAGTGAAGTTGGTGTCGCGCGTCGCCACAAACTTCGCCTTCAAGTCGCGCGATGAAATGAGAAAAATGACAATGCGAACGATTAATTCATTGATTGATGGCGCGGTTTTGGACGAGTAAGATGTCGTGCGTGCGCGCGAGAAACGCGTTTGATGAGTGAGCAAAAATCACTCGATTACACCTCTAAAGTCGGAGACGTCAAGACTAAAATATGACAACCACCTCACCTCATCACCCCATTTATTCGGTTTCGATGGTGCCCTTCTCGCTAACGTAGATGCCATCAAGGAACTTTCTGATATCCTTCTTCTTCACCAAGCAAGCCATGTGGATGAGCGCCGCAGATTTGGAAACGTTGTCAATGTCGTTTCCTTCCATGACGATGCAGTCCTTCACAGTTTCGTCACGGTACGCCTTGACGCCCTCGAGCATGTTGCACACACGGGTGCGCTTTTCGCCGAGGAAGTTACGAATTTCAACAACAGAGCCGTTCTTGTCAATGTTGATGTTCACGGGGAAGTGCGCGTAGACGGCGCGCATCTTGTAGCGGAAACCCTTGGTGACGCCGTCAAACAAGTTGTTGATGTGGCTGCAAGTGGTGCGGAGGGAGCCAGAAAGCTTGGCGCTCGCGAACCACATGGTGGCAACAATCTCGTTCTTTTCCTCATCCAAGACGAGGTCAAGCTTCGGCACGTGGTGGAAGTCGCGCTTGAGGCTGCCGCGCGGGCCAGTCACGGTGATCTTGCGCGCCTTGCAGTCGGTCACCTTGACACCCTCCGGAATGGACAATCGAAGTTCTCTCTTGATGAGTCTCATCTTGGAGTCTGTAAACGTGTAAAAACAGTTTCATCATCGTCAGTCTTTCGTTCACACGCATTCAATATCTTGAAGACCCCGGCAATTTGGATCTCCCTGCAGAGCGAACAAGTAGGGCTTTGGGAGCCACTCCTCCCGCATCGCCTCCCGCCTCACACGCGTCGCCGAGTCCTCGCCGACGGCGCATCTCGAGCTGAAAATCAATAAAAACTTTCAGCTCAACGCTACCGACGACCGACATCACCGCCACGTCCTCACTTCCCGCGCGAAGGCCCACTTCCCGCGAATCCACATCCGGGCGGCTCCGCTCGCGGTCCACGACCAAAACGCGCCCAGTCGCCCTTGCCCTCGACGCCCCGCCCCCCAGCGCTACGTCCCCTAACCGCACGCCGCCGAGAAATAGCACCCATCGCATCGTTCTCCATCGAATCCCATCGCACGCGATCCTCTCCACGACCGTCGCGTCCGCGCTCGCGGCGCACCCGCCCGCGCGACCCTCACCCTTTTAGGGCTCGGCCCGGCTCGGCGGGAGTATTCCCGATCAGCGCATCTGTCGCGGCGTCGCGCGCGCATCACCACACATCAACGCGTTGCATCTTCAAACATCATCACTCCATTCATTCCACGCGTTCTCTCGCCCTCACGTTCGTCGCATCGTCGTCGCATCCACGCACCTCGCTCGTTCTTCGCGCGCGTTAAAGAGACGGAACCTGCACCTCGGCGTCTCGAGGTGAGCGAGCAAAGTGAGACTTTTCAAACCAGGACCGGTTCACACAATCGTACGCCACCTGCTGTAAATTTAAATCACTCCGGTGGAACGCCTCGGACGCGCTCCAACGAACGAACGAACGAACGACCGGCGGCGCCGGCAGACGAGGGACGACGTGCGTTTCCGATTCCACTCGAGGTGGGACGGTTGACGAGGGTAACGAGAAAACCGACCGACGTCCATGCGTGAAGGTCGCGATGATGGCCACCACGCCGGCGTGACGACATCGAACGGAGGCGCCGGATACGGCGACGAGGAGCCACCAGCGCCGTCGAGTCGATTGTGCGTGAAGAACGTGCCGAAACACCTGAAGGAGGCGCGGTTGAGGGAACACTTCGCGTCTCAGGGAGAGGTGACGGATGTGAAGATTGTGCGCACGGCGGATGGGACGTCGAGACAGATGGCGTTCATTGGGTTCAAGACGGAAGCGCAGGCGACCAAGGCGTTGGGATACTTTGATAAGACGTTCATCGATACGAGCAGAATAGAGGTGCAGTACGCGCGAAGCGTGCACAGCGCGGCTATTCCGAGGCCGTGGTCAAAGTATTCGGTGGGGAGTTCGGCAAATAAGGAGAAGGAGGAGAAACAAAAGAAGAAGAGTAACTCTGGGAAAGGTAAGGGCGGGTCCGAAGGGGATAACGAGGACGAGGAGGGCGAGAGATGGATCGGGGCAAGAGAGGCGAAAAAGTTGGCCAAGCAAAAGTTGAGAGAAAAGTACGATCCCATGTACAAGGCGGAACAGTTGATGAAGGAGGATCCAAAGTTTCGTGAATTCATGGAACTCATGTTGCCTGGTAAACATAAATTCTGGAATGACGGATTTTTCGAAAATCAAGACGCTTTGGAATCGATCAAGAGTACGCAAAAGGCGCTCGAGGAGGATGGCGACGCTGGAAGCAGCGACGACGAATACCAAGACTTTGACGGTGGAGATCCCGATTCTGAGGCCGCTGGAGAGGACGATTCGGATTCCGACGAAAACTCTGACGATGATTCCGATTCTGAGGAAGACGATGATTCGGAGAAGCTCGCGAATGATGACAAGGTGTCAGATATGGATTATTTCAAGTCAAAGCAGTCGACGTGGAACGACGAAGACGACGACGACAACGATGGCTCCAGTAGCTCCGATAGCTCCGATGATGAAGATGATAGTTCGGATAACGAATCAAAGTCTGGATCAAAATCGGACGATGCCACATCTGATGATGACGACGACGACGACGACGACGACGACGACGAGGATAGCGAAGATGAAGAAAAGGAAAAGTCTGCAGAGACAGAGAATAAGGATGCGCCCGAGGATGTTAACGCAGCGGATATGGAGGCCCTCTCTGAGACTGGCAGAGTCTTCGTTCGTAATCTGCCGTACACTGCAACCGAAGAAGAAGTCGCCGCGCTCTTTGAGCAGTTTGGTAAGCTGACCGCGGTGCACATTTTAGTCGATCGTAGCACCAAGAGAAGCAAAGGTTTGGCTTATGTCACGTTTGCATTGCCAGAAGATGGAGTCAAGGCTATGGAGGCGATCGATGGTTCCATTTTCCAAGGTCGTCTGATTCATTTACTTCCCGCCAAGCGCGCTCCGCAACTCGAGTCTACTATGGGTGGTGTTGGACGCACTGGAGAAGGTGCGGAGGAAGAGGATGAAAAGAGGAAGTCTTTCAAATCCGAGCGCGACGCGGAGCGCAAAGCCGACGCTGGCAACACAAAGGCTTGGAACTCGCTCTTCATGCGCCAAGATACCGTTGCAGCAGCGATTGCTGCGCACTACGGTGTCACCAAGGCTGAGCTTCTCGAATCTGGAGCTGATGATCTCGCGGTACGCATGGCACTTGGGGAAGCGCACGTCATCGCGACGACAAAGGAACAACTGTCAGATGCGGGAGTGGATGCTGATTCTTTGGAGCAGTCTGCCGCGTCTAGCGGTGCAAAGAGTGCAAGCAGAATCAAACGGAGTAACTGCGTACTCCTTTTGAAAAACTTACCGTACGAAGCTGAAGAAGATGAACTCCGGGAGCTGTGTGAGAAGTTTGGAGGCTTGGCTCGCTTCATTTTGCCAGACACGCGCACCATTGCGGTGGCAGAATTTCTTGAGCCCGCAGAGGCGAGACGCGCGTTCACAGGTCTCGCTTATAAGCGTTACAGACACGTCCCTCTGTACTTGGAATGGGCACCAGAGGGCATTTTCTCTGCGGGTTCCAAGGTTGACATCAAGGGTGCAAAGGCGTTGGCTGTCGCGGACGCTGCGAGCGACTTGGCGAAAGAGGCCAGAGAAAAGACCAAAGCCAAGGTGGAGGCTGCGAACGATCTCGGTGGTAAAGCGGCCAACGAAGACGCAAAGTCCATCTTCGTCAAGGGTTTGGATTTCGGCACTGTCGAGAACAAGCTTCGCACGCACTTTTTGCCGGCGGCGCAGCGAGTCTCTGGACAAGTTCTCTCCACTCGAATCGTCATGCACCGTGGTCCCGGTGGTAAGATGTTGAGTCGCGGCTTTGGTTTCGTCGAGCTTGATTCACATATTACTGCGAAATCGGTTCTACGCGCGCTCCAAGGTTCCTCTCTTGATGGAAAGACTCTCAAACTCGAGCTCAGCACTCAAGGCCAAGGCGTGGGCGACGATGACGACGACAAGCTAGGCAAGGTTCCCAAGGGACACAGCGCCACCAAGCTCGTCATTCGTAACGTTGCGTTCGAAGCCACGAAGCGTGACATTCAAAAACTCTTCAATCCCTTTGGAGCTCTCAAACAGGTTCGTTTACCCAAGAAGTTTGACGGCGCGCACCGAGGTTTCGCGTTTGTCGAGTTCAACACGCGCCGTGAGACGCAGGCTGCGATGGACGCACTCAAGGGTACTCACTTGTACGGTAGACACATCATCATCGAGCGTGCCGCTGATGATGACGACGTAGAGACGATCCGAAAGAAGACGACGTCTAAATTTGATGCGAACGAAAAGATAGCAAAACGCGCTCGCCTAGGCATGTAAGTAGTCGGGAACATCACCGATATTGATTGATTTCTCTGATAAAATAACAATAATCATCATATCCATCGACTCGTACTCGTGCTACCGAAATCTCTTTGAAAGAATCAAGTAATGACAGTCCTCTTCCTCCGGGCTGTTGTCGTCCACCTCGTACTTCATCTTGTTTGCATAAAATCCGCGCGCCGCCTCGTTCACCTTGAGCACCGTCAACACGACGGCGTCCATGTCCTCACTCTCGCTAAGCCTCTCTACGCACGTCACCAACTTGCGCCCCAAACTCTTCCTCTGATGTTCAGGCTCGCACTGCAACTCGTAAATGTACCCCACCGGCGCGTCCACATCTTCGTCCTCCTTTTCAAACCGAAAGTGCACAAACGCCGCCGGTGCCCCGGTTTCTCTTTGTCTCGCCACGATAAACCTCGCCGCCCCGTTATTCAACTCCCGCCGTTTCTCCACAGCGTCCCATCCCCAGCTCATCTCATACATCGCTCGCATGTTTCGCCTCGTCAGTTCAAAGCACCACTCCCGCGTCGTTTCGTCCAGTTCTCGAAAGCTCCCAAACATTTCCAATTCGTACTCGTCGGCTTCCTTCGCATCATCTTGCTCCTTCTTCACCCGCACGCGCATTTCCTCCGTTCCTCGTTGAGAATTCGCCCGACGAAGCGTCGTCGCCGTTCTTCCCTCGTCCTCCCTCGTCGTCATCCTCCGTCCGTCCGTCCGTCCGTCCGTCCGTTCGTCGTCGAGTGACGACACCGGTCCCACCTTTCCGTCTGTCGTCGAGCGAGTATTCAAAACAGACCGGACACCTGGACCGTCTAATAAAAAAATACAGATTATACGAGGCCAGATACAATACTACAACTACAAAAAACACTGATTCTGGTGAAAAATAACACTAGAACCGCGCTCAGATTTCGAAGAAATCAAATCAATCAAATCAGATTTCCCCCGTTCGTGGGTTGATTTCCACCGATCGCGACCCGTCCCATCGACCCCTCCTCCCCCCGCCCCCCGAAACACGTGATCCGTCGTATCTTTTCCCCCGAAACGAGGGCGATCCCCGATCGGTCGGGCGCGTCTTCGTCTTCGTCTTTGTGACTTTTAAACGTCGCCATCGACCGTTCACGACCCATCAAAAACGGTAGACACAACCACCTCCCCCGACGCCTAAAAAACCCGGGCGCGGGTTCGTCGCGACCCGTTTCGCCGGTCTCGCCCCGCCCGGTCGATCGCGCGGGACATCGCGACGCGAACGACGAACCCACACGACGATGAACACTCTCGCCCAGGTGCGTGCGACGACGAGGATGGAACTCGCGACGACGACGACGACGACGAACGCGACGACGACGAGGAACGCGCGCGACGACGAGGATGAACGCGCGCGACGACGAGGATGAACGCGCGACGAGGGATGGGGTGCCGATGCGCACGCGAGTCGAGCGCGCGGACGGAAGCGAACGGAACGAACGACGCGGTTGGAAGAGGGAAACTCGACGAGGACGATGATGATTGCTGATGAACCGAAGTGGGTGGAAACGGGTCGCGTTCTTTCGCGGTTCGCGTTCGCGCGCCGGTGGAATCGATCGATCGATCGTCGTGGCTTCTCCTCGCCGCACCGCGGTCGCGCGCGTCGCCTTCGGCCGGTTTCTTCGAGCTTCGTTCTTCGGGCGTCGCACCCTCTCTCTCGGTTCGAAAATCCACACCCACGGGTCGGGCGATACGGTTCGGGCCAGCCAGGCAGCCACGGAGAACGATCGGGAGATCGTCCGCGGGGGCGTCGAACGGGACGCGTCCGAACACCCGGATCGGACGTCGCGACGGACGGACGTCGCGACGGACGGATCTCGGTCGACGACGCGACGCGACGCACCGTCCGTCGTCCGATCGGTCGTCCGATCGATCGCTCGGTCGATCCGATCATCCGTTCGTTCGGGGGTTTTTCGTGGATATGCTCGAAATCTTGAGCGATTCAGTCTCGAAAACTCTTGATACATGGGTATAACATGGTTATAATATGGGATTTGGTGGATTGATTTGGTTGACGATGCGCGCGCCGTCGGCGTCGTTTTGGTTTCAACGACTGATTGGTTGACTGACTTGACTTTAATCGCGATTGAACGAACGCAGGCTCAGCTTACCAGCAAGGTGACCGTTTCTGGTCTCAAGCAATCCGGCCGCGTCTCCGCGCGCAAGGTGCAAACCGCGGCGCACTGCTCCGCGGCGGATGCCACCCGCAAGGCGGCGTCCTTGGCCGTCGCCGCCGCCGTCGCGGCGTCCCCGCTCGTCGCGGTTGAAGAGGCTTTCGCGCGCGATGTGCAGCCGTACGCCGGCCTCACCCCGTGCAAGACCTCCAAGGCTTTCGCGAAGCGTGAAAAGACTGAAATCAAGGCGCTCGAAAAGCGCCTCAAGAAGTACGACGCCGACTCTGCGCCGGCGCTCGCGCTCAAGGCGACTATCGAAAAGACGAAGACCCGCTTCACCAACTATGGCGAAGCTGGTCTTCTCTGCGGTAAGGATGGTCTCCCGCACTTGATTGTTGATGGTAACCTCGAGCACCTCGGTGAGTTCGCCATCCCGGGCTTGGGCTTCCTCTACGTGGCGGGCTGGATTGGCTACGCGGGCCGCTCTTACATTAACGAAAACGCCAAGGCGTCCAAGCCGACTGAGGGCGAAATCATCATCGACGTCCCGAAGGCGCTTGGCCTCATGTTCCAAGCGGGCGCGTGGCCGCTCCTCGCTGGCCTCGAGCTCAAGAACGGTACCCTCACCGTTCCGGAGAGCGAGATCACCGTGTCCCCGCGATAAATTGTTGGGCATAGAATCCAGAGCGCTGTGCTGTAAGTGCGTCACAGGCGTTTTAGTTACTCTCTTGTGATGTTTAAAAACATGTCTTAAAAACAAAGCACGCAACTCTCTCTTTGCTACGAATGAATGTTTTCATTCTCCTTTCTACTTAATCTATCTATTGTATACAACCAGTGTCGCGATTCGGGCGTGCATCAGTGAATGCCCGCATCGATGAGCGAGTCCGGCTGGCTTGACTCTTCGACGAAATACTCAATCAACATCACAGCTATGAACGTGCACGCAATGGTGATACCGATTCCAGCGCGCATGAAATTTGATGAAGATTTGATCCAATTGACGACTGGGACGAGAAACGAAGTTGAGGCGCCGCCGTCGCCGACATTGTTTGCAATCGTCACAGTTGAATCAGAGAGCGACGCGAGCGTGGCGTCGATCTGTAACAACACTTCATCTCTCTTCTTTCTGCTCGCCCGCCGAGCTTCCTCTTCTTCCTCTCGACCTCTAAGAACCGACCGCGACCGCGGTTCTGGAAATCGACTCTCCAGTTCGGCGAGCGCGCGACGTGAGCGCTCCATCGCATCCTTCGACGCGAACGCCCCGTCGTCGTCGTCGCCCACACCAAAACCCATCGATTTCAACACCCCGTCTCGACCGTTTCCCACCGATCCCGGTGCGTTTCGCGTTTCCCGAAGCTCTCTCGTCGCTGCCCACTCGTCCAACTCTCTCAGCACCTCGCGCTCCTTCCCTTTCGTCCCGTCATCCTTCAACTCCATGTCCCATATCGCCCGGTGTCCCACATCCAACGTGCTCTGCACCATCTTTTGCACCGCCTCGAGCTCACCCACGGCGCTTCCCCCGATCGCGGCGCCCTTGGACAGGAGCGCTCGAGACGCGCTCTCCAACGACTCGAGCGCGCTTCGCACCTCTCCCGCCGACGTCCCATCCATCGCGTCCCGCCGTAAGCTCTCGCATCGCGCGTAAACGTCCGCGATCGCATCCGCAATCGATCGCCCGGGAGTCGACGCCATGATGACGACGCCGCGCGCGTCGGCGTCGCGGCGTCAACTGGCGTTTCGGTTTCCATTTTGTGTCTTGATCCGCACGACGACGCGCTCGCGCTCTAGAGAGAGACGCTCTAAAGAGAGACGGGTTTCACGCGCCGAGGCTTCATGTCGACGAAAAAGGTACGAAGAAAACAGTCGTCGTCGTCTTCGTCTTCGTCGTGAACGTCGCGCGTTCGGTTTCTACGCACACGACGACACTCGGGTCGGCGGGTTTCGCTGGATTTGGTGTTGGATTGTTGAGTCTAATCCAACGCTCGTCGCGAACGTTTTTGAATTGTGTGACTGACGAAATCACTCGACTATTTTGAAATCACAGCGTACACTTTTAAAGGTTATCATCCTGGGTGACTCGGGGTGCGTCTCGCAAGACTTTGAACTCGAAACACTGATGCGAAATGCAAAAGCGAAACGCGCACGCTCCATTTGAAACCGTCGGAACAAATGACTGACTGCGCGTTTTCAATCCGATGGCACAGGGTGGGGAAGACGTCCCTGATGTCCCAGTATGTGAATAACAAGTTTTCAAAGCAGTACAAGGCCACGATTGGGGCTGATTTCATGACGAAGGAGATCACCGTGGACGACACGATCGTGACGTTGCAAATTTGGGACACGGCGGGTCAGGAACGGTTTCAATCTCTCGGGGTTTCGTTTTACCGAGGCGCCGATTGCGTCATGTGCGTGTACGACGTCAACTCGGCAAAGTCTTTCGAGTCGTTGGAGAACTGGCGGAACGAATTTCTCATTCAAGCTTCGCCATCAGATCCGGAAAAGTTTCCCGTCGTCATCGTCGGCAACAAAATCGACGCCGCTGACGGTGGCGAGAGCAAGAGGGTGATCAGCGAGAAAAAGGCCAAATCGTGGTGCACATCCAAGGGTGGTCTCATGCACTTTGAAACGAGCGCCAAGGAGGACGTCAACGTCGCCGCCGCTTTCGAAGCCGTCGCTCGTTTTGCTGTTTCAAACGAGTCCAAGGAGGAGGACGTCTACCTTCCAGACGTCATCCAAGTCGACACCGCGGCTGCGCCGTCCTCCGCCCAAGCCGGTGGCGGGTGCTGCTAATCATGCCCCGCGGTCATCGACGTAGACAACGCGATTAAACCAAACAATCGTCATCCTTCCGTCGGTAGACTCGTCCATAACTCTCAACTACTTTTTAGCAAGCCAAGCGACGCGAGTGGCAAAACGTGTGTACATCAAAAATCAGCAGTATGGATAAACAGTATAATATCTCGCAACCTCATCCAAACTCTTCGAAGCCTGGGACCCTCTCGTGTCAACCAAAAAGACGAATCACGAACCGTCACATGTGTGTGTGTGTGGATTTTTGGATAGCGACGTCACTGACGCTGGAACAAAATCTCTTTTCATCTTCTCATCAAACCACGTCGACGTTCGTCACACGCGGACGCGATTGGGAGCGAAACACCATGTCTGCGACGACCATGACGACCATGACGCGGACGATGTCGATTTCCGCGACGAGCGTTCGACGCGCGCGAACGACGGCGCGACGAACCTGTGGAGCGAAGACCCGAGCGATGGTGGATGCGGCGGCCGATGATGCGACGGCAGAAACGACGGCAGCGCCGACGGTGGCGGTCGATCTCGGGGTGTTGTCCGATGAAAGGTTTTCGTGCCTGCGCGCGGCGCTCGACGCGGCGGAATTGACGTCGGCGATTGCCGGGGCGACGGCGGAGAATGCGTTGACGGTGTTTGCGCCGACCAACGCGGCGTTTGCCCGGGCGAGCGCGGAACGCGGGTTGGCGTTTGAGGAATTGGCGAGCCGAGAAAACTTGGGTGATATTCTCAAGCATCACGTCGTGTCTGGCGCGGTGAAATCGACGGATTTGCCGGCGGAAGGACGGGTGAAGACGCTCGGTGGACGGGAGCTCAACGTCAAGGTTGCCAGCGGGTCGGCATCGGTAGACGGCGTCGCGGTGTCTGAGGCGGACATCCAAGTTGGATCTGGCGTCGTCGTGCACGTCGTCGATGAAGTTGTCTTCCCGGCGTTCTCCATCAACGCGAAGATTCAAACTCCGCAAGAAATCCTTGCCTTTGAAGGTTGGGCCCCAGAAGTGGTCAACGGCAGAGTCGCGATGATTGGGTTTGTGCTCGCCGTGCTCGGCGAAATCTCCACGGGCGAGTCATTTGCGAGCCAAGTCGGGAACAACTTTGGAGAAGTTGTCCACACTTCCTTCGTTTGGTCTTTGGCTTCCCTCTTCCCGGCGTTCAGCTCGAACGAGGGTTACGAGGCGAACCCGTTCAAGATGGCGGGAAGCAAGGAGTGGGAATTCGTCTTTCGCGGCTGCCCGCCGTGGCTCGCGGTGAAGGACCGCCTCTCGCCGGAAGTCGAGCAGCTCAACGGTAGAGCTGCGATGGTTGGCTTGACAAGTATGTTTCTTCTCGAAGCTCTTCTCGGACATGCTCTGTTTTCTTTCGCGTAAAAACATGCGGCGTGACAAATGCGTATGACGAAAACTGAAAATGTGTTTCATCTTAATTTGGTGGATGTGTTTCTTTTTCGTATTAAAATCATCAATTCCTGTTTAGCTAAAACTTCTGTAGACGTGCGCTGTCAATTTTCAATTCATCATCATCACAAGCGAAATCTTCTATCCGCCGCCGTGCTCTTTTTGATAACCTCTTCGCTCTCGCTCCCAGAGAAGATCTCGTACTCGTCGTCGGATGACGTCGTCTCTTCTTCAACGATGGCCGGTTTTCTCGTGCGAGCCGAACGCTGGAGTTCCATCTCCTCAACCGCGGGAGCGTTGATTCGATCTGACACGCGCGTCGCCTTGTTCCATTTAAAGGCACGGCGAAGAGCAACCAAATGGAGTCGAAGCGAGCGAGCGTCGCTCGTCTCGTTCGATCGCATAGCGGATCGTAAGAGCGGCGAAAGCCAGCTCCACGGAAGCCAACCGGGATGCAGCCAATCGCTGTCGATGGCTCGTTCAAAGACGATGATCGCGGCGGTGAGACTCGGAAGTGATTGAGCCGCTGCGGCGAGGTTCCGCCACATCTTTCTTCTTGCATCGCTACCGAGAGATTTATCGAACGCGGCGTCCGGGATTTCACTCTCCAAAGTCAAAAAGGCTGATTTGACGCGAGCAATGCCTTCTTCGGCGTTTTCGGCGTCGTTTCCATCCTTGCCCCAATCGCTGGTGACTGGACGAGGCGGTATAGGCACAATATCCGGCAAAGCGCTCGGATCGGCGCCGTAGCGTCTTTGGAGCGCGCGCCAGAGGTCTCCTTCACGTCGACCCTTGGGGTTGATGGAGCCGATGAGCGATTTCGTATCCTCCAAGGATAGAACTCCATAGTTGGGTTCAGTCTCGTGGTTTGCAGCATCCTTTGGTGCTTGCACAATGAGTTCGCCCCAATTACCGAGAGCCCAGTACCTTTGCTTGTGACGATCGGATCCCAGTGGTTCCCGTCGAATCGACGCACTGAGAACGGGTGCCTCAACTTCGTGCCATTTGCTTTGCCAACGTACTCTCGCTTGCGCAATCTCTTCATCCGTTGGGATCTTTTCAATCTTCTTGACAGGCACCGGTCTCTTCTTCTTTTCCTTGTCCTGCTCTGATGGCTTAGTTTCGGATCCTCCATTTTCACCGTCGACTTCCATCTTTTCAGCTTCTTTCGCTTCTCTTTCGGCTCTCTCTTGTTCTTCCCTCGCTTTCGCTTCTTCTTCCGCCAGTCGAGCCTCCTCGGCGTCTCGGGCTTCACCCTTTCCATCTTCTCGGTCCAGTCGGTACTCGCTCCACGCCTTGATGTGCTGTCTGATTCCCTTTCTAATCTCGAATGCACCGTGCACACCATTCTCGATGGAAGACTTGAGGCGTGATGAATCTAAAGCAAGATTCATGAGTGTTCGCATCAACGTCAATCGGACTTGCGGCGAGAGACCGTCAAAGCCGACCGAATCCAGGGCGCGAGCCATGGATCGTAGGCGACGCGCAATCGCACCACGGCTACCACCAGTGGGTCTGGCGTTTCCATCTTCATCATCGCCTTCATCCTCTAAGAGTGCATCCTTGACTGTGATTGCTTCTCCGGTGGCCGCCTTCTCCAGTTGAGTGCCCTTGAAAGCTTGGCATTCATGCACGTTGAGAGTGTTTTTGCCCTCTTTTTCTCGCGTGCACTTCGGGCAGAACCATTCGCCCTCTGGTTCAGAGGTTAACGGCGGATCGAGGCATTTGGTGTGATACTCCGCATCGCAACAATCACAAAGTAAAACAATTCCACTCATCACATCCAAGCCGCAGACGGAGCAGCCTTGATCCCAAGGCGCCTCTGGTAGCTCTTCATTGCTCTCCTTCGTCAGCTTCAGCGCAGCGTCGACGGCGGCGATCAAGTCCTTTTTAGCCTTTAAACCATTTCCATTCGTAAGGTGAGACAATGTAGTCGCCGCCTCGAAAGTATCAGCTCGAATCATGTCATCCATTTCGTTGTTATCTTCAGATTGAATGCAGTAAACGCCTGCGGCAAGTCGGGCATCGAGCATTCGCAAATCCAAACCACGTGGTTGTTGTCCCTTGACTGCTGCGGCATCACCGCGTCGACAAACCTGATTCAATGCGTGGACACACGCAGAGTTCCTAAGTGCACATCGAACAGCATGGATATGGTCTGACTTGGATGCGTTTGCGGCGGAAGTCAACGCCTTTGATCGACGAGACTCCATGACGCGGAAGCCGGAATCACCAGCAGCTCCAGAGCCTAGAGAATAGAGTTCTACTTCAGCTGCCGCCAGTGCTTCAGCGTCCGCCTGAGCGCAAATTCCGGGCGCAACTCGACACTTATAAGAATCGACAGGGTGTCCATTCCACGGAGAGCCTTCCTTGTGTGAGAGAGGATCCATTCCCGCGTTGCCCGCGCACATGTAACGCGCAAACACATCGGCCGCCTCGGGCAGGATCGGCGCTGCATCCTTGAGGAAAGGTTCGTAAGCGGGCATGTCATGGATTGCAGCTACGCCGTGTAAAAATCTGCGCACAACTTCTTGCCACACTCCTCGTTTCTCCGAAATGTGAGAGTTGGCGTTTGGTAGGTAGAAAAGCAAAGCTGAGCTACTCGATTGGTCGACGGATGCAGCGACGTCAGCCACGTAAGGCGTAATGAGAGCCAGATACATCGATGCCAACAGATCCTCGCTAAACTCCTTCGGATTCGAAAGAAGTTTGGCGAGCGCTTGAACAGTCGGTGGCGATTTGACATCGGCATCCGAGCCGAAAAGTTCACTCTTGAAACGGTCAAGGAACATCCAAGCTTCCAAGATATCTCCCAATTCAGAGTTTTCTTGAAATTCTGGTTCGATTTTGAGATTCGCAGTCATCAGTGGAGGAGAGTAAGCAGTATCGGCGCTGTCTTCTTCACGATCTTCGACACCAGCGAGCCAAACCTTTTGCTTCTTGTCTGCTTCAGCGAGGAGCTGAGCGTGTTCAGCGTCGCGTTTCTTCTTCTCCTCGGCTTCCTTGGCGCGTCTCTCCTTGGCGAGTTCCTTCTGTTTCTCGCGTTCGATCTGTTGTTCTAGACGGGCTTCTTCTCTAGCTAACTTCTCTTTTTCTCTCAATGCTTCTCTCTGCATTTTAGCCGCTTCTTTGGCAGCTTCTCTTTCAGCTTTAGCAGCTTCCTTGAGAGCATCGCGCTGTTTTTTCGCCTCTTCCTTGAGAGATTCACGCTGTTTCTTAGCCTCTTCATGCGCCTTCAGGCGTTCTATTCGAGACTTTTCACGTCGAGCAGAGTTATCGACACGGGAAATAACTCGGAGCAATACCCTTTCAATTTCCCTCTCCACTTTGCTCTTCTCTAGATCTTGGATCTTCTCTTTCTTGACCACTTCGCGGAGTTTTTTGAGCATTTCCTTCGATTCTACAAGTCGAGCCTTAGCGCGCCTGACGCGTTCGTCGTCCCACCCACCTCGTTCTTCAACGTATCGGTACTTCGTGCACTTATCAGATCCAGGCAACCCTTCGATTGCACGAACGACGCGAACATCTTCAAAGCTAAAATGGTCAGAAATCCCGACGGATACAGTTGGGCCGACGACGTCGCACATGTCTATCCAGGCACCGAGCGGAGAGGCTGAAAATGCTTGAAGCTCTTTATCACCGACAACCGCACTGACTACAAATTCGGGCTCACCGTCTGTCGCCCGAGTCACTGTGCTTGTGAAGACGACACCGCCATCATTCGTCCACTGCGTCGTAAAGCCAAAGGGCCAAATGTGATCCTCATCGTGGAACGCCTCATCATTCAAAATCTCTCCTAGTTTCGTGATGACGAGTCTGTCACCGAGATCATACGGGATGGACGGTTGTTCGTTCTCCTGAGACTTTTTGACCGCCGCTTCCCGAGAGATGGGTTCGACGCGCGCCTTTACCCTGGTTGCAGTCTTGGTGTGTGTCACCTTTTGCGGAGCAAGACCGAGCGCCCGAACCACCTCCAAGCGCGATCGATAACGTTTCCCATCTGGAGCCCAGTAGAGAGCGTCATATGAGCCCGCACTCGCACCTTGCGTCCGCATCGTCGCCGTACAAGCCCACTCATCCGAAAGACGGCCACCACACTTTTCCACATATTCGCGAAGCGCTTCCAAAAGCGCTGGTGCCGGATTCACATCTCCCTGTCTATCCGCTCTCACCGCTCCACTAGGCGTGATTCGCACCCGCTTCGCCGCACTGCTCTCATCATTATCACCTTCCTCTTCATTTCCCGTGACCACTTTCCCATCGACAATCTTCGCACCTTCCCCCGCAGGCACGCTCTTCCCTCTCGTGCGCGTCTCTTTGAAATCTTCGTCGTCGCTATCGTCGTCGCTATCCTCCTCATCCTCCGATCCCAGGTCGCTTACCGAGAAATCCGATCCAGAGTCATCTCCGCTCGACTTTTTCCCCGCCGTCGTCTCCTGTCGTCCACGTTTCTTCCCAGTCTCCGTCGACGGAATCTTCTTGTCATCAGCATCTGTTCGGTTCTCCTGCGGTTCTCCCTTCCCAACCTCCTCCATCACCGCATCCGGAGCCGCATCCGGAGCCGCCGCCCCTCCGACCGGTCGCGCTGACATTCGAAATACCATCGTCGCGTCGCCGTCGCGGTTTCGCGTCCACGCGTCGCCGTCTCACGGTCGATCTGATTTGATTACTTTCTTATTTTTGAAACAGTTCGTTCCGCTCGACCAAACTCTGCAACTGGATCGGCTCGGCTGACCGATCGGACATCGGACTGCCCCGTGTGGGTAAACAGATTGGAAAAGAGAACGAACGAGACGCGCGCGGGTTCGTCGGTGGCACGCGCCCGGGCGGGGCGAGAGCTTTGGCTCGGCTTGGAGCGGGAAAAGCGCACAGCGACGAGCGACGAGCGACGGGCGACGGGTGCGGCAGTCGACGGCGCGAGGGCGGGACCGACGCCGACGCCGACGCCGACGCCGACGCCGACGCAGGTCGACTAAAGGAATACGGGTGACGGTGGCGTGAGACGCGGCGCGCGTAGGACGCCGGTTGGACGTTGCGTGGGACTGACTGATTGTCGCCCCGAATGGCTGACCGACTGAAGGGTGCGCTGAATGCAGCCAAGACGAAGGCGTCCGCGGCGGTTGCGGGGGCGTCGACGGCGATAGAGAACCGGAGAAACGCGAGTAAGAACGATGGCGCGGGTGGAATGACGACGCAACAGCTCGCGGTGGCGTTGAAAGAGTCGCGAAGAGGGGAAAAGGAAGCGACGGAACGCGCAGAGGCGCTCGAACGCGCGCAAGCGAGTCTCAACGGGGAGATGCGACGGATGGCGAACGAAATGGCGGAGATCAAAGAGGCGTACGAGTCGGCGGTGAAGGAAAAAGAGGAGATGCGCACCAAGGCGTCGTCGATTTGGACGGAGATGACGGCGGAGATTGAAACTTTGAAGCAGGAGAATGAACGCATTCGAGCGACGGAGGGAGCAGACGAGGTCGCAGAGGAGGCACTGAAAAAGGCGGAGCAAAAGGGACACATCGAGGCTCGAGCGCTTAGAAAGGTGATTGAAGAAGATCGCGCCAAGTTTGCCGAGTTGGAAAAGGAGCTGAAGGATCAGCTCAAGGAGCTCGAGGACATGCTCGCCGCCGCGAAGGAGGGTGCCTTGGACGTGGGCGAACAACGAGACAGAACGCTGTTGCTCGAGTCCAAGGTGACGGAGCTTGAGAGTGAGCTCCGCGCCAAGGTGGAAGCTTTGACTTTGGCGGAAAAGGCTGGAGCCGCGACTCAAGAGCTCGAATCGCAACTGGCTCGTGCGCGCGAAGAGTGTAATCAGGCAAAGGAGGACACGCACAAAGCGACGGCGAGCCAGCAAGAAGTCGCATCCGCTCTCGAAGTCGCTAAATCCGAGCTTCAGGCGACCACCGTAGCGCTCGAACGAGAAAAGTCTTTCGTGTCAAAACTCAAAGAGAGTGAAGCCGCGCTAAAGGACGAAATCACGGGTTTGCGCGCAGAGTTGGACGCTAAAGTAGCAGAGTTGCGGACTGCCCAGACTGCGTTGGCTTCTGGTCAATCGAGCAACCAAGAGGTGGAGTCTGCCCGCCAGTTGTTGGAGTCCCAGCTCGCGTCCGTCCAGGCCGAGCTTCAGTCTAAGTCTGAGGCTTTGGACCGGGCGCAGGCTTCGTCGAGCACGGCTGTGCAAGAGCTCGAGTCTCAGGTGGCCGCTCTTCGCTCTGATCTTGAGGAGAAGAGCCAATCTTTGAACGCGGCTGAGGCTTCTGGTGCTCGCGCGCAGGAGGCTGAGTCTGCCCGCCAGTTGTTGGAGTCCCAGCTCGCGTCCGTCCAGGCCGAGCTTCAGTCTAAGTCTGAGGCTTTGGACCAGGCGTGCGCCGCGTCTGTTATGACATCGCAAGGATTGGAAAGCAATCTCAATGTTGCGAAAGAGGAGGCTCGCGCTCTCAAAAGCGATCTGGAAACACTCAGAGCGGAACTCACCACGCTCCGTGGGGAACTCGAACACAAGCAAGAAGTCATCAACTCGTTTGAGCAAAACTCCAATGAAGCCAGACAGGAACTTGAGGCAAAGCTCCAGGCGAGTCTTCAGCACGCGAGGGAGAGCGTCGAGACGGTCACCAAGGCAAGCGAAGAAGCTAAGATGTCACTCAATAACGACTTAGAGGCTCTTAAAGCTAATCTCGAGGCTAGCGAAAGAAAGAATGCGGTCATGGAAGAAGAACTTCGATTGACGAACGAGGCACTGAACAGGACTTCGGTTGAGGCATCTGGTATTGAAGGAGTCCGTGCGCAGCTCGCGGAGGTATCCAACAAGTATCGCGATAGCGAAAAACAGTGTAGAATTCTTGACGAGGCGCTACAAGAGGCAAATGAGCGCTTGCGAGACATGGAGGATCGCTTGAAGGATGCCGAGGCGAGCGACGCAACAGCCGCCGAAGCGCTTCGCGTCGCAAACGAGCAGGCTGCGAAAGCAAAAGATAGCGCGGCTTCAATCGCGTCGACAAGCGCCACACAGTTTGCACAAGAACGTCAGATGATGAAGAACGCTCTCGGCGAACTCCAGACCGAGCGAGATATCCTCGTCAAGATGCTCAAGACGTTCCACGCGCACTCAAACATTCACTCCACATCAGTTGAACCGCGCACAGATGATCAAGCGCCTTTCGACTTTGCGAAGCGTTTCACCGAAGCGCCTTCATTAGCTGGTGTGTTTACACCTCGTAAACGAACGCCGTATGTGGAGCAACCCGCTTCTCCTCAAAATTGATTTCCATTAATATAACGTGAGACAATAAGCGTCCCTTCACTTCTCGCCTCGGGCACACTTCTGAGGATGACTGCCGAGCGCAAATTGTCAGGTCGCGACGGCCTACTCGAAGATATCGCGTCTTCGAGCGAGCCCGCGGACGCCGACGACGGTTTCCCACCCGGGATTCGTCTTCGTCACACGCACGGCGTTCGAGTCCTCGAGATCGACGACCACCCGAAGGACAAACCAAAGTGTGAAAAACGCCTGTCGCATCCCTCGAGCGGTGCCGACGTGCGTATCATCGGCAGTGCCCACGTCTCTTCGACGTCTGCAAAGGAGGTGAAACGAGTTATCTTGGAAAACAAGCCAGACATCGTTGTCATTGAGCTCGATGGTGAAAGATTAAAGAGTTTGTTAAGTGCCGCAACGGAGGACCGGCCGGCTGCGCACGCGGCGGAACGCGTATCGACCGTGCGTAAAGCGTTTGAATCGATGATGAAGGGTGATTTGGCCATTGTTTTGGGTAGCTTGGGATACGCGACGATCGGAGCGATCTTGGACACGCGTCCGGGTGCAGAGTTCCTCGCAGCTGTTGAGGCGGCTCAACAAGTGGGCGCTTTTATAGTTTTAGGAGATCGGAATCAAAAGGTGACGGTTGGACGACTGATGAAACGCGTCAGATGTGGATCGACGATATTCGACGAGTTATCGCGCAACCCTACGGAGGCAGTGGCGCGAGATGAGAACGTGGACTACTCGGATGAGCTGGCGTCGGCGAGCAAAGAAACAGTGGTCGCTTCTCGAAAGAGCGCTGTTGCGCATTTCAGAGGTATTCTCGATAAATCTGGATGCGAGGCGAGCGATGAAGTGATCAAAACTAGTTTAGAAATGTTGGATAGTGCGTTACGAGGGGTTCCGCTGCGCGTTGATGATCTGATGCGCGTGCGTAAGTGCGCAAAGAAGGTTGTCGAGTTTGTACGAGTGGAATCGTTTCAAGGAAACGAAACATTCTCACCAGGCTCGCGGAACGTTTCTCTCGGTAAAAAAATGACACTCGCCGATTGGGCGTCGGCGGAAACGGTGATTCGCGAGCGCGATTTAGTTCTCGCAACCGCTCTTCAGCGGGATCCAACCGCAAGATCCATCGTGGGGGTCGTTGGAGCAGGGCACATATCCGGGATTGAAAGGGAATGGGCGAACGTCGAACTGCCCGAATCTCGCGCCCGATTCAACGAGTATTTACAAGACGAACCCTCTGATATTAAACCGATCGATTACACGTATCGAATACTGACTGGGGCTCTAGGCGCAGCCGCGTTTACAACGATTTTGAGACGCGGGTCGCCCCGCGCTGTCGCGACCGCCGGAGCTGTGGTCGGGTCCGTTTTAACTCTAGCCGCGGTCGGTACGTATGCAGGCGCTTCTGGTCTCGTTGCTTTGGGGAAAATTGCCGTTGCAATCGAAGACGCATCCATCAGAGCCGCTGAGCTCGGTGGAAGGAAAGATTCTGCGCGTGCGAGAGGTTCGTTCACGAAAATGATAGTCAGGGACGCCGTCATTCCATTTAAAGAGTCGGCTTAATCACCTTTGTAGCTTTGTATATTTATTACACGTGTTGAAAAACACGTCAAATCTAACGCGGTGAATATAACTTAGGCTCGCTAGAGGTAGGGGAGGTTACTTGCACCGTGATTGGACTCCCCAACACGCCTTCGTCTCCCATTTCGGGAGTTCCTTGCACGTTTTCCTTGTCCATAAATATGGCTGGGGAAGCCAGCATCGGGGTACCTCCGTCTTCCATTCCTTCATCTTCCGTGGTGTTCAGGAAGTTCAGTGCGTCACGTGCGGCTTCTAAGTCAGCTTGGCTATCCTGGACGTTCATGTCCCCAGAGGCAGTGCGATCTAAATCCATGGAATCCCGCCACTGCATGCTCGTTCGAAGCATGTTTTCTTCGCCAATGGCTGTAGTCACCATGGGCGGAACGTCGTCGTCGACGTCCAGTTCCGCTGAGTCGTCTCCCATATCGACGTAAACTTGAACGGGCTTTGGACTACCCTTGATCATCACCGTTTCCGTTCTCGGACCGAGGGACGGAGAGTTGGACACCCCACCACCAAGCACTGGTGTCTCCATCTCTGTGGTGTTCAACTTGTTCTCGTCCACTGGATCCAGCGGCAACCGGCGCATCGGAGCCGGCGAGGGTGAAAACGGTTTGGATGTTGGACTCGCGAAAGTCGTGTTCTTTTTCCAACCGTTCGTCATTTGTCTACCGCCGATGGCATTATTGATGGCGCTGACGCTCGGATAGCCGAGCGGCGGACCCTCTGGGACGAATGGGTTCCATAACGCCGCAGCACTCATCCAGTTGACGGCACTGATCATCCACAAAAAGTTAACCGTCACCGCAACACCTAAATAACTATAGTAATGCTCATCCGCAACAAACGAAATCACCATAAGCATGATTCCAGCCTCGCCAGCAAGAACGCCGATGATGACAGCGAAAGGGATCAATGCGTCTTCGCGGGTCAAAGCCCAGAAAGACTTGCGCGGGCACGACGTCGAGCGCCACCAAAACTTTCCTTTGCGATCGGCAGAGTTAGAAACATAAGATGATGGCGGCCAGATGAGGCACGCCACAAGAAGCTTCATGTCGTCGAGCACGGGCAAGTTCCACTTGCGGCCAAAGATCTCAAACTCTCGCAACTCACAGAACTTTTCCCAGACTTTTCTGTCGTGCACACCCGGGAGACGAATCTTGAGGAGACCAAGAATGATACATGCGTGCAAAAAGAAAACGAGGATGACGTATGGGCCAGTCACGGCGGCAAAGAGACCGATAGTGCAGATGCGGGCAGACAACTCGAAAAATCTGTAGCACGCCTTTGCCATCATTTCTGATAAGTGCGCCTTGTGCATCTTCCAGTACTCTCCCCAGTTGTACGCCGGCGGCTTTTCATGCAAGTCCAAGGATACGAAACATAGCGTACCCGAAGTGATCGAGCCGACGACAGCGAAGAAGAGCAAAGTATCGAAACCATCCCGACCTGGGCAGGCGTTGGCAGGATTGGAGCATGACATTCCGATGTACGCTTGTAATGTCGCCATGGGCAACGTCAAGAAGACTGTGTCTACGAGCTGCATTCCTCGGAGATCCATTTCAGCCTTGCGTGCTCGAACGTCATTCGTACGCAACGCACGCCAGGCGGCAAAGGCTGTGCCAAGCTGAATGGTTGCGCAAAACGCACCAAATCTTCTCACAATCACCTTGAAGTCATACTTGCTGAAACCAAACACCTTTTGATCCTTTGAGATGCTTCCGGGCTCAGGCTTTGGAGGCATTGGATAGTGAAGCACCCAATACCCAGTAATGCACATGGCTGAGAAGACGAAGAAGGTCAAAACAATGCTGAACCAGATCCACGAGCCGGCTCTCGCGAAGCGGTGAAGTTCTCGAATTAACTGAGTCTTCGAGTAGAAGTCAAGGAGAATGCCCACGACGAGCATCATGCGTTGAACAATGTTGAGAGACGGACCCAAACATTCAATGCGCTCGAGCACTTGACGGGAAATCGGAATCGGAGTCATGGGAACGACGTTCGCGGGCAAGGACATGCGCATCGCCGCGCGTTTCTTCGCCGCGCTCGGGCGCATTGGTGTTTCTCTATCGATCGACGAAACCAACGCCTTGTTATCGAAGGGAGCCGTCATGGGTGAGCCAATAGAGGCCCAAACTCCACCTGGTCTCGTGTTATTATTTCTCGGTTCGACGTTGCTCCGACGGAAGCGATCCACGGGAGACATGAGTTGACTGTTTGGTTGACTTCCCTCGTCTTCTTCGTCTTCCACAACTCCTTCCGGCGTGCCACCGAGATTGACGTCGTCTCCGCAATCGCTCACACCTTCCTCCTCCAAAGCTTCATCCGTCGTCTCGTTCGCCTTCTCAGGTGTTTCCAGCCCGTCCATGTCCTCCTCGTGCGCGTCTCGCTCGCTCGGCGCGTCTCGCTCGACGCGCTTCGCCGGCGTCGGACTCTCCTCCATCCTCCATCCATCTTCGCTCACCGGCGTCTCACACGCCGTCACATCGCTCGCTTCATCATCATCTCGCTCCGGTGACCCCCCGAGCTCGACGAAATCGTCCTCGCCCTCGTCTCCTGGAAGCGTCGAGCACTCGCTCATCAACGACGCGCGAACTCCCGGGGACTTTTTCGCCCCTCCTCCGCTCGCCGCCCACGCATCCTCGCCAGCGTCTTCCCCACCGAATCCGTCTTCACTCATTCGTCCATTCTCATTCGCCTCGGCAGCCGCTTTCTTCGCCGCCGCGCGCGTGCGTCGTCGCGTTCCGAGCGGCATCGTCAGAAAAGTTATTCGTCGTCAGCGCCGGACTCGTTCCCCCACCAACGACTCGTCCAACCGCGCGCGTTCGACGTACCGCGCGCGTTCACCCGACGACGGAATGCCGCACGCGATCGATCGCGTGATGTATTAAAACGACTTTTGTCACACTAGGCCCGTTCCCGCGCGTCGGCGTGTGTTGCGTCGGCGCGTGTCGTGTCGTCATTCGTCGCGTCGCGTCCAATCGCTTTCCTCGGCTCGGAAGCCGAACCGACGACTCGGACGACTGGGTGGTACTGAATCACATCATCAAATCGGACATTTGAGAAGGGGAGTCATCGTCGATTCATAAACCACCGATTTGGATCGGCCCCGAGGAGCTAGCCGTTGGAAGTCTTTTTATTTTTAGGTCGCGAGGCAAGGTATTCGTACTGTAGGTTTATGAAAGCCGTGTAATATAATTTCCTAATAAAAACCGTCCCTTCTGCTCCTGTGTTGTAAAGTAACAAATTCAAACATGGGAATTTTCCGTCGAGAAGGAAGAGGAGAGGAGGAGGAGAGAGAAGAGAGAGAAGAGAGAGACGACGGCGAGCGCATCCGCCTCTTTCCGACGCAACCGAGTTAGCCATGGGTCGCGTCATCCGAGGCTGCCGTAAGGGCAAGGGGTCGGTTTTCACCTCCCACACGCACACCCGCAAGGGCGCGGCGAAGCACCGCCAACAGGTACGCGAGCGCGAGAAGCGACTCTCGAGAGAGATGCGTGGGGTTGGACCTAGCGAGGCTGCAGCGGGATCGCCCGCGAGGAAGGATCGATGTTTTCGCCGGGGCGAGACGATGGAGGCGATGGAACGGGACGGAAACGCGCGTGTGATTTATGATGGAGACGTTGGATGCGCGCGCGCGCGTCGATCGGGGGAGGTCGACGCGGTGGACGGCGATGGAATCGGTTGGATTTGGAGACCGTGTCCACGAGACCCTAAACTGACCGCGTGTTCGATCTTCTTTTCATCGCTACGTAGGACTTTGCCGAACGTCACGGCTATGTCAAGGGTGTGGTTACGGACATCATCCACGACCCGGGTCGTGGTGCTCCGCTCGCCAAGGTACGAACTTTGCTCGGCGCGCGCTCGACGGCGACACCTGCTCGTGGCTCACGGTTCGCGTTGAGGCTCAAGTAGGGCTTTGGGTTTTGTGGCGCGCTGCGCGCCCCGCACGAGCCTCTCGGCGTCCGCGTGGGAAGAATGCAGCTGCGAAAACGCACAGAACGCGATGACTGACGATGATTACCTCGCTTTTTTTGTTACGATTCGTAGATGACTTTCCGTCACACCAAGCAGTACCGCCACCAAAAGGAGCTCTTCATTGCCGCCGAAGGTACGTACACCGGTCAATTCGTGTACGCCGGTAAGAAGGCTGCCTTGGCCATTGGTAACGTTTTGCCGTTGAGCGCCATGCCGGAAGGTACCATCATCTGCAACGTCGAGTCCAAGCTCGGTGACCGCGGTACCCTCGCCAAGGCGTCTGGTGAATACTGCATCTTGATCTCCCACAACCTCGACACGGGCTTCTCCCGTATCAAGCTTCCGTCTGGCGCCAAGAAGACCATTCCGTCTGGCTGCCGTGCGACTGTGGGTCAAGTTGCGGGTGGTGGTCGCTGCGACAAGCCGATGCTCAAGGCTGGTGCGAGCTACCACAAGTACAAGGTCAAGCGCAACAGCTGGCCGAAGGTTCGTGGTGTGGCTATGAACCCGGTTGAGCACCCTCACGGTGGTGGTAACCACCAGCACATTGGTCACGCCTCCACTGTGCGCCGTGACTTGTCGGCTGGTGCCAAGGTTGGTCTCATTGCGGCGAGACGTACGGGTAGACTTCGTGGCGCCAAGCCGTCCGAGGCTGATTAAACGGCTCATCTTAGTTTGGAAATATAAAGTTACCAACCATATATCAACGTCGGCTCGTACGCGCTCGTCATTCGGCGTATCTTTCGCTCTTCTTCGTTTTGCACGCAAAGATAATTACCATCCGTGAGTAAAGTCCATCTCTCGGGCGGCAGTCTCTTTGCAACATTAACGCCGCACGCGCTCTCGCGACCGACCGATCCATCCCACTCGTGGGATCCGGTTGGACTTCGTGAGCGCGAGCGCACATTTCTCCTTTGTCTCTAAAAACAGTGCACTTTTTCTCACGCACCTCTCTCGTTGTCGCCAGATGCCGGAGGGTGATCCCGAACGCAACGCCCGTTTGGGCGTGCGCGCTCGGCGATGGGCGCGCGCGAAACGTAAGCGCCGCGCTGCGGACGCCTCGGCGTCCCCCATAGTCGAGTTTCGCGTCGTCTCGTACAACGTGCTGGCGCAAACGTATGCGCAGACGCTCGCGAGAGCGCTCTACCGCGTCGGTTCTCATCGTCTCGAGTGGGCCTCGCGCTCGAGAGCGCTGTCTGAAGAGCTAAACGTGCTCAATCCCGACGTGCTGTGTGTCCAAGAGGTGGAAGAGGCGTCGTGGAAGACGCTCGGGAAGGAGTTGAGCACGCGCGGGTTGGTTCGCGGAGCGTTTACCAAACGTGAGGGAAGCTCTATGAAACGAGACGGCTGCGCCATCTTTTACCGGCGGGAAATATTCGACTGTGAATTTAAAGAGGATGTTTCCTTTGCCAAGTATGGACTCGGTGAGAATGCGGCGTGTATCATGATTCTCAAGCACCGGAGACGGGACGATTTTCGTATCGTCGTCGCCAACGCGCACCTCTTGTTCAACCCGAAACGAGGCGACGTCAAGGTGGGACAACTTCGGGTGCTTTTGGACATGGTGGCGAAAATCAAGGCGGGCATTCACGAGCGTGGAATCACCTCGCACTGCATCGTCTGCGGCGATTTCAACTTTTCCCCAGAGTCGCCGCTGTACGATTTTGTCTTGTGCGGTAAAATGGACTTGGAGGCTGTCAATCGTCGCGAACTCTCTGGGTCCCTCGTCGACGGCTCAGCGGGAGAAGATGAGACGCACGACGCGGACGATTATTTACACGGGGAAACGATGACATCGATATCTCGCATGGGATGGGACTTGCAAGGCTTATCGCTCGCTCTGGGTACGAAGAAATTTGAGAGCTTTGTCGCGCGTCACAGTCTTAAACGCGAACTTCGGAGCGCATACGTAACAGTCACTGATCGTGAGCCAGCGTTTACGACGTGTCACAGTAAATTCTGTGGCACGAACGATTACATATGGCACAGTCGGTCTCTCGAACCCACGCGGGTGTTGCAGTGTCCCCAGCTCGAAGACGTTGTGCGACACGGAAAACTTCCATCCGTGCGCTACGCGTCTGATCACGTCTCCATCGCCGCAGACTTTTGTACTTGATGAAGGCACTTAGAAGATAGAGATTTGTAGGATAAATAGGCTTGACATATCGGTAGCATAGAATTGTACACACATCGTTTTGGTATTATAAATACATCCTTACGCGTTCGCCTGATCTACAATGCGTTTGAGTGTTCTCATCAGTTCCGTAGCCTGCGCCCGAAAGGGCTCTTCGAGTTCGGCAGCGAGTTGAGCCTTCAAGACATCGATCGAGTGCGTGAGTCCCATGGTACGTTCACGATCACGTTCGAGGTACACACGCAGCAACTCATGCTCTATAGTGGCGCGTTCTAACTCTGCTTGAGAAGAATTGCACGCGTCGTGACTAGAAATCTCGTATCCTTCGTGCAACTTTCTATCCAATTCATCCTCCGAAATGAAGTCTAAGTCGGCGAGGTAAAACTCCGAGTGCGAGCCATCGATGGGCCTAATCTTCAGCCCCATCCCGAATTGTGCAAACTGACCCTTCATATGGGCATCGTATTCCTCGCACTGCACCAAGGCTTGCGCAGGCTGCGCGTCGTCTGGTTCGTTGTCGTGCATGTCATCCCACGTCGCCATCTTTCCCTTTTTGTTATCCGGCTTGCCGCTCGATAACTCGGGAATCAACTCTTCAGCAATATCGTGCAAGTTTACCTTTTCTGATTCACTCTCCTTGCTGCTCGACGCCGCAGCCTTTCGTTTTGTCGCCGTCGGTTTTTTCACCGTCGATCTCGACTTGGCCTTGTTGTTGTTGTTGTTGTTATTGTTGTTGTGTCCTTGGAAGAGCCCTGTGAGCGCGTCTGCGGCGCCGAGCGCCTCTGCGTGGTCGCGATCGTACGTCCCCTTGACCTGATTCAAATGCCTCGGGTTTGGTACAAACAACGGTCTCGTAGGCGTTTTACGATGCGCTTCATCGGCAGCCGGAGTCTGCGCGAAAAGCTCTCTCAGCTTATCCTCATCGACCCCAATCCTGCTCAGCTGCGCGCGGCTTACCTCGTACGACTGCGTGTTCGGCTTGAGCTTGAAAATTTGACCCCCATCCGTCGCTCCAATGTCATCCTTCGCCCCAGCAAGAATCATGATGGATGTAAAAAACTCATCCGGATTCGGTTTCCCGTACCAGTACGAGTTCTTATCGAAAGTTGGTCCGAAAATCATATCCAACATAAACTCGACGCGCTTGCGGTACGGCAGCTCTGCGCCCGCGTTGCGCATGTGCCCCAAACCCAAAAACCGAAGTAAAGACTTGGTGCGCTGTAAAATTTTCCTACGCATCCACGCGCGCACCGAATCCGTCGCACTCGTCAGTCTCTAATCACACCCATCGCGCGTCGTCATCCTTGCGCGCGCGCGCGTCGTCATCGTCGTCGTCCACGCGAAATCAAAATCTTTCGAGAGAATTCCGTCCGTCCCCTACAACGCGTGTGAACCCTCACGGCACACGATCATTCTCGCGCCCTCATCGTACCTTCGCTGATCCACGACGCGCATCTTTTTCGTCGACGCGCCACGACCCCTCTCCGTTTTCCCCGCGTCGCTCATCGTCCGTTCGGGTCGTCTCGTTCCGTCGTCGCGCGCGTTGTGACGCGCCCGTTTTCGCGATCGCAGTCGTGAAACAAGGCACCCGAACACGACGACGACGCGCGCGCCGCGTACCCTCCCTCGCGTGTGACAATGATTACGGATTTTGGTTTTGTGTTTCGAGCGTCGTCGGTCACGCGGCGGTTTTCTGGTTTATGAACCGCGAGAAATACGAAACGACAGACGGAAAACCGATTGAAACGGATGAACTTCGCGTTCGGTTCACGACGCGGACGGACGCACGGACGGACGGGCGGGCGGACGCACGCACGCACGCACGCACGAACGGGCGGAGGAGAAACAAAACCGACGGGTCGAACGCGCGCCTTCATCTCGCCGCGTACGTTTCCCGTCCGGTGAATTTGCTTGATTGTTAAAAGATGATGATGACGATGATTTTACACACGCACGTACACACTACTGTGACGACACCATCGGTGCTCCACCGTCGTCGTCGCCGCCTCCCCCCCACCGAACGATCGCCCCGAGTCTCCGCACCCGTTCCGAACCGCCGACGCCGCCCGCGTGCACGCGCCTCGCGGCGCGCACAACCCCACCCGCGACGAGTTCCG